>ERZ773131.3-NODE-3-length-240723-cov-8.237547_pt1 | contig 240723 bp, 216 predicted proteins | sample MGYA00511082_ERZ773131 | MGnify/ENA primary metagenome ERZ773131 (study PRJEB29015, sample SAMEA2737813) | human gut metagenome | biome: human gut; feature: human-associated habitat; material: faeces | place: China | collected 2012 ... | reverse complement strand
TTGATGGTATAGTATTTCAATGGTATCACCTCAATACTATTTTATCAATAAATTGGCTTTTAAGCAAGATTATTTATATTATTTTACAACTTCACTTTAACTGTCAGGAGCCCTCCCGTATCGGACTGACTTCAGTCTAACACAGGAGGGATTTTCAGAGGTCGTCTGCCAAACGACAATTCTCCCATTGCCATCTCCAGATGGATAAGGTATCATGAAGACAAGAATTGTCTCATAACTCAGAAAGGATGAATCATCATGGAACCATGGCTTTTCTACGCGCTGCTCTCAGCCGTCAGCGCAGCATTCGTCTCGATCTTTGGCAAGGTTGGCCTGCAGGGCATCGACAGCAACGTCGCAACAGCCGTGCGCGCCGTCATCATGGCGGTGTTCCTGATTGGCGTCGTCTTCGTGCAGGGCAACTTCTCGCATCTGGCCGATGTCCTGCAGGACAAGAAGGGCCTGCTCTTCGTCGCCCTCAGCGGCATCGCCGGCGCGACCTCGTGGCTCTTCTACTTCCTCGCACTCAAGTACGGCCCCGTCTCAAAAGTCGCACCGATCGACAAGCTCAGCGTCGTCTTCGCCGTCATCCTCGCCATCATCCTGTTCGGCGAGAAAGTCAGCCTCGTCCACGCCTGCGCCATCGCGATGATCGCAGCAGGCGGACTGATACTGGCCATCTGGTGAACCTCATGCCCTTGGATCGCGGCCTAAGTATGCGAGGATGCCGCCATCCACGTAGAGGATGTGGCCGTTGACAAAGTCAGAGGCATCCGACGCCAAGAATACAGCCGGCCCCATGATATCCTCCGGCGTGCCCCAACGATGCGCCGGCGTCTTGGACAGGATGAAATCATTGAATGGATGGCCCGGCGTGCGCAGTGGTGCAGTCTGCGGCGTCGCGATGTAACCCGGGCCGATGCCGTTGCACTGGATGTTCCGGTCGCCGTACTCTGAAGCGATGTTCTTCGTCAGCATCTTGAGGCCGCCTTTCGCCGCCGTATACGCCGCCACCGTCTCGCGCCCCACTTCACTGAGCATCGAGCAGACATTGATGATCTTGCCGTGCCCCTTGCGCAACATGCCGGGCAGCACAGCCTTCGAGACGATGAACGCAGCCGTCAGGTCGATATCGATGACCTTGCGGAAATCCTCCGTCGTCATCTCGAGCATCGGGATGCGCTTGATGATGCCCGCATTGTTCACGAGGATGCCGATGGTGCCAAGCTTCTGCTCGATATCCGCGACCATCGCACGGACAGCCTCTTCATCCGTGACATCGCAGATATAGCCATGCGCCTCAATGCCATCTTTCTTGTAGTCCGCCAGCGCCTTGTCCATATGCGCCTGGCTGCGGCAGTTGAACGCGATTTTCGCACCCGCATCGGCATAAGCTTTCGCGATCGCATAACCAATGCCATAGGCCGCGCCCGTCACCAGTGCCACCTTGCCCGTCAAAGAGAATTGTTTCGTGATATCAAACATCATATTCGCTCCTCTCTACACATGCTCACTGCTCAGCCATCATTCCGCAGGTTCAGCGGACGACGACCTGGCACATCTTCATTGCCTCCAACGCATTCTCATGGCTCTCCGGCGTCACACCCGCACAGCACGAAGCATCGACGGAAACCGGTACCTCCGGGAACGCCGCCTTGAGGATCATCGCATTCGCGATCACGCAGATGTCCGTGCAGAGCCCGACAAGCTCAATCGCATCCGGCTCCAGCCCCGCAATGACTTTCGGCAGCTCCAACGAGCCAAACGTCGGCTTCTCCACGACAGCCGCCGTCTTTTCCACAAACGGCTTCAGCGAAGGCGCAATCTCCCAGCCCTTCTCCGGCTTGATGCAGTGAGGCACCGGCAGGTTCTTCCCCTCCTGCGTCTCAAGATAGTCCGCACCGTGCGTATCCTGCGTGAACACCAGCACCGCATCCCTCTCCCGCTCAAGCTTCGCCACCAGACGAGGCAGCATCGCCTGTGCCTCCCCCGTCCCCAGCGCTCCATCAATAAAATCATTCTGCATGTCGATCACGACAAGTACCTTGTGCATAAACATCGCTCCTCTCTAGAAATTCTAGAAGAATTTTTTCTTTATTATCGCACAAAATAAATTGAATGACATTAAACTTTTGCTATAAAAATAAGTATAGGACTGTTTACAATCTGTTGCACTTAGATTGTAAATTCGTCCCGCTCAAGGCTTGTTAATATAGTTTATCCTGCTCATTATGCGATATAAATGCTACATACTCTACAGTCTGAGAATCACGATTCCATAAATAATGTAACCGGTATTTATACTTGACTTTACAATGCAATGTATTTTCTTTATTATGCATTCTTCCACGGTCTCTATATGCTACTGACTCTGGATTTTTAGCATCAAATATTTCCTTCATTTTACGTTCAGCTTCTAATTCTAATTCATTATTAATTCTTGCCATATCTCGTGAAAATCTCTTTCGTACCTTGATTCCACGATTATTTTTCGAGAAATATATATTCCAGTGTTCTTCAAGTTCATCAGCTCGTTTTTCTATTCTTTTATCAGCAATCTTCTTCGCCTCATCACGACTCTTCTCAGCAGCTTCACATCTTTTTTTATACTGACTATTCTCCAACTTTAAACGTTTAATTTCCTCGCTATTTTTTTCCTGAGAAATTTGCGCTTCTTTTATAATTTCCTCCTGTGCAGAATAATCATCTTTTAAATCTTTTAATTCTTTTTCTATTTTCGCTCTTTCTTCTTGTAATCTCTCAATTTTTGACTGTTGCTGAGCTTTATCCTGCTCTGTACTTGCGACACAATTTCTTTCCTCTTCTAATAGAGATTCTAAATGCTTTAACTGTTTTCTTGCATTCTGCAAGTCGCCAGGAAGCTTTTTCAGTTTCTCCTCTGCTGCCTTTTCACGATCTTCTGCCTCGCGTAATCTTTCTTGAGCCTTCTCACAAGCCTTTTGAGAACGGTCTCTCGCTTCTTTTTCTCCACATAATTCGGCTTCCTTCTCTTTGAGTTTTTGAATCAAGCGAGAAATTTCCTCTTCATCCTTTTTCCATTTTTCATATGCTTCTGGATCTTCTTCAGGGGAAATCCAACTTGGAAGTTCATTATCTTCCGCCATAAATGACCGCTTATAACCGACTTTTGATAAGAATACAGATTGAGAAAGTATTTCTCCATTTATCTTGGATGAACCCGTTGTAAATTGCCATATACCAATCCCAGCCAATAATAACCACCCAACAGGTCCAGTTAATATTCCAAATATCGATGCTGCTCCTGTATATGCGGCAAATGGAAGGGTTATTCCGAGAGCAGTAGTTGCTACCGCATGCATCATCGTAGTCAATGCTATATAAGATCCAAAGCCTGTTGTTGCGCTTAAGAATAATGTACTACCACCAGTTGTCACTAATAGATTTCGTACTGTTTCACCTGTTACTTCATCTAATTTTAGTGCTTTTCGCATTGCTTCACGTTCTTCTGGTCTCAATGCGTCGATATCCGTATCCAACTGTTTGACTAATTTTCTCGCCTCATCATTTACACTTTTCTTCGCTTGTTTTTGAAGTTCAGAATATATTCGTTCCGCATATCGTTGACTGACCACTTCAATTTTTTCTGCTGGTGTCAAGGATAAATCAACACCGAGATACTTTGCCGCCTTATCAACTATATTTAAAGATAGACATTCATCTCTGATTTCTCTTCTATCCTGCGCTGTTTCTTCAATTTGCTGCATATCTTCTCTTAAACATGTTTGCATTTCTTTATAGTCAATACCCATCCCTGCCTTGTCGCCAATCCGTGTCATAAAAGCTTTACGTAATGTTTGCTCTAAGTCATCGCGAGACATATACTTCAGAGAATCTACATAATCTGCAATCCGTTCATCAATCTCCTTTACATCTGGAACTTCCATAATCTTCTTGCGTACCAATCCGCCGAAAAAATTCAATGCCTTAGATATGCCTTTATGTGCTTTTTGCCCATATACACTGAAAATATTTCCGATAGTCACTACACTTAAGACTGCAATTTGATTTCGAATATCATCATCTGATAGTTTTTGATACCCATCGAATATATTAGCCATAAATCAATCTCCTATCTCAGAACAACTAATTATATGTCATTCCATTATTTGAAGAAATCTTTTACACTGCCTAGCACTTTACTCTTCATGCTTTTCAAGAAAATTGTTGCTTCTAACGAATCCAATCTATCCTCTGCAAGTTTATTTCCTTTAGCTTCTGCCATTTCAAGGTATTTTTTCGCTAAACTAAGGTTTTCTGTTTCATCGAAGCCAAGATTACCATCCGCATACATAACTCCAAGATCGAAGCAAGCCGCTCCCTGACAATCGCCTTTCATTTCAATTGTTCGTAGATAATACTCTTTTGCCTCCTGATATTTCTTCATCCCTCGATATAAGGATGCAAGGTTGTAATAACCTGTATCAGACCCTGACCTTCCTGCTTTTTCATACCAATAGATTCTTTTTTCATTGTCTGATGCCGTATCTCCAGCTTTATTCATTGCACGTATATTACCTTTATCCGCGGCCTTAGTATACCAGGTATATGCAAGATTCCGATTTTGTTCGACACCAGAACCTGTTTCATACATATTTCCTACATTGTACATTCCCCACTCATAACCCTGTTCAGCTGCTTTATGAAACCATTCTAATGCCGTTCTAGGATCTGGTGCCGTGATGCCTGCCTGATTCATTGCTTCTACATTATTTCTCTCTGCTGCTTCGGTAAACCAATAATATGCTTTTTCATTGTCTTGTTCAACGCCCGTACCATTTTTGTAAAATTCCGCTAAGTTGTACATTCCCCAGCAATCACCGTTTTCTGCAGATTTTTGGTACCAATCTAATGCTCTTGCAACATCATGGTCTTCATAAGCGCGAAGACCCAGCCAGTTCATCGCTTTTGCATCGCCTTTTTTCGCAGCTTCTGAATATAATCGAACTGCTCTTTTTTCATCTTTTTCTACGCCGTATCCAGAGAAATATAGATCTCCAAGATTACACAATCCAGAGGTACAACCGGCATCAGCTGCTTTTTGAAACCATTCCATACTTGTCTTAATATCAGGCGCTGTAGTACCAGCTCCGTTCATTGCATCTGCATTACCTTTACCTGCCGCTTTTACAAACCAGATATATGCTGTCTCAATATTTTTTTCAACACCATTTCCGTCTTTATATGCAGAAGCAAGATGATACATTCCCTGTTCGTCTCCAGCATTTGCTGACATTTGATACCATCGCACAGATTCTACTGGACTTTTTTCCATTTCACCTAGCTCATTCATTGCTGAAGTGATACCCTGATTAGCTGATTTTAAGAACCACTCATGTGCTAATCTAAGACTTTGTTTAACACCACTCCCCCACTTATATAGATTACCTAAATTGTACATCCCCCAGGCGTTTCCATTCGTTGCAGCCTTTTGATACCATTCTGCAGCAACCTTAAAGTCTGGTGCTGTGACTCCTGCCTGATTCATTCCAACAGGATCTCCCTGTAAAGCAGCCTTCGAGAACCACTTATAGGCCTCTTCCCGATTCTCATTTACACCTTCACCTCGCTGATACATTGCCCCTATCATCAGCATTCCCCACCCTAGTCCGGTGTTAGCAGCTTTTTTGGCCCATTCCAACGCTTCTTTAAAATCATTGCAGTCATAAAAATAATCTGCCAAGAATTTTGTTGCTACACCATTTTCAAGTGTTGCAGCTTTTTTATAATATTTTAATGCAGTATCTGTATTTTGAGAAACTCCATATCCATAAAAATAACATTCCGCCATACCAAAGGCAGAATAATATTGACTGGATTCATCTTTCTCAAAAGCCTGCTTATATAAAGAAAATGCTTTTTTATTATTCCTTCCTATTCCATCGCCTCTCAAATAACAATCAGCCAATCGGCAATATGCACGATAATCTTTTTTCTCTACACCTTTTTTGTACCATCTAACAGCTTCTGTTTTATTACGTTTTGTACCCTTCCCATAGAAAAATTTTTCACCTAATAGGTAATAGGAATTTATACATTCTTTTTCTGCAGCATGTTTTAGATACAAGAATGACTTATTTTCGTGATCATCTATATCTGTTAATGTATCGTAAAGACAGGCTGCTTCTACCATGGCTTCGGGATGCCCTTTTTCTGCTGCCCTTTCGAAATATAGTAGTGCCTTAGATTTATCATGCTGTACGTATTTATCTTGTTGATTTTCGTAAATAAGACCTAACACAAAATATGCATCCTTATTTTTATTATCAGCTGCTGTTTTAAGTAAATCTAAAATAGCTATGATATTCTGAGAATAGTCTTCTTGTTCCGCCAACATAGTTGCTAAGTTTACCCGCGCATCATCTAAATTATTTTCTATAGCGCGCATATACCAGTATTTTGCCTTTTTCAAATCTTTGCTAAAATGAAACATTCCAAATTCATATGCTTGGCCGAGAAGACATTGCGCTGAAGCAGACCCAAGCGCTGCTGCCGATTTTACTAACTTTATACCCTCTTCCTCTTTGATAGGTTCTTTTATTAAAAAATAGGCACCTAATTCATATTGAGCTTCTATATTTCCTGTTTTTACAGACCGTTTCATCCAAGTCAAACAATTTTCTATATCACCCTCATCATACAGCAAATTAGCCCATTGATGCATTGCCTCAGAATCTCCACCATTTGCTGCTTGCTCGAGCCAATAGCGTATTGCCCACTTATCCTCTTCTTCCCCTTCGTCTTGCAAGATTTCAGCCAGCTTATACATTGCTCTGACTTCACCTTTATCTGCTGCCTTTTGATAAAACTCTTTACTCTTTTTTAAATTCTTTGGAATTCCAATACCTTGTTCATACAATTCTCCCATCAGTAAAAATGCTTTTGCTTTTTCTGATTTTACTGCTTTCTTCGCCCAATAAAAAGCCTTGTCACCATCTTTTTTTGAGGCAAATTCTAATCCAAGGAATATTTGACATTTTATATTATCATAATCCAATGATGCTGCTTCTTCTAAAAGTGCTAAAGCTCTTTCTTGATTTTTTTCCACACCAAAATCAGATTTATATAGAGACGCTTCAAAAACCTTTTCTGTACTCGTATGAGATGAATTCGTTATAATATATTGACGAAAAGGATCAATTGCACTCAGAAATTGATTATGGATTCGAACAATATGTTCTTTTTCCTGCATATATAAGGAATAATCTTCATCTTTTAAACGATTGATGCGCAAGGATATAGACTCTTGCAAGGGATACAATTCCCATATCATATCGCTGATATCATCTAAAATAGTATTACGCTTATACTCTTCTCGATTTGGTAAAACTTCTTTCTCAATAAAAGAATGAATACATGCGATATGACTTTCTTCTTTCATACTCTCATTTTGAGAAACAATTCCATCGAAAGCCATTTTTGCAGAAATACCGAATAAAGCTCGTATTTTATTTTTTAGTTTTATTCGTGCCTCCTCTAGGAATTCTTCAGGATCATCTTCCTCAGGATCAATCCAATCCATTTTATTCATAATAGCAACTGGTTTCAGTCTAGACTCTAGCTTCCCCATTGCCTCAATAGCGGATTCAGAATATGGCTGATTTGCTGAGAGAATCCAGAATACAACATCGGCTTTTCCCATAAAATCGTTCGTTGCTTCTGTGTGCGAAGAAATCAAAGCATTTAGGCCAGGACTATCTATAATAGTCATGTCCTTCAAAGATTTTATAGGAATACAACGCTCAACATAATTTATAGATTCATGTAATTTCTTATTTTTTTCTCCCGATTCCGATGTTAAATCTTTAAAATATTTTATATCAATTTCTTCAATATGATTGTTTTTATAATGAACAATTACTTTTTCTTCTTTTCCGTAACAGATTTTTGTAATAACTGCTGTTGTCGGTGTCATATTAACTGCAGCGACTGTTTCCCCCAAAAGTGCATTGATAAAAGTAGATTTTCCAGTAGAAAATTCTCCCATAACCATTAGTGTCAATGGCTCCGTTGCGTCTTGTATTAGCCCACTGCAGCTATCAATCAAGTTTTTATTAGCACCCTCTTCTATAAATACCTCCTTTAAAATTTTCACATCTTGAACAAATTGCCTCATATCTATATTTTGCATATTTACTTCTCTCCCACAAATTTAGAATGAAATTAAAGTTTTGTTACATCGAAAGGGGGCATTTGCCAATCTCCAACGTGCTGCAACGGATCATCATAGTCTAAGATGGTATCTGTATTCCCCTCGAACGAGAGATAATCTTCTCCCCCAAATATGTTTGGAGTAGTAACACCTTCTAATTGCATATCATCGTCATAAATGTCTTCACCTCCCATTTCATTCGGGATTGTCTGTGTATCTAAATCCGTTCCATGATATGTATCTTCTCCACCAAAGATATTATCCTGCGTATGCTCTTCCATAGAACCATCTACTATAGTATCTGACCCACCAAAGAGGTTAGGAGTCCGAATAACAAATTGTCCATCTTCAAAATCTGTTCCCATGGATGAATCAGATTCCCCTACTACAGATCCATCATGAATAACATCATATCCGTCATTATTGTTTGGGATACTGCTATAAACTCCATCTCCATAGCTACAATCAAAATCTGTAAAGATACTCATTGTGTCTCCTCCTTACATAAAACTCAACATAAAGTTCATTTCACAAGAGAATCATATAATTTACGTATACTGATAATATCATCATCAATACGTTTAAGTTCATTTTCCACGTTATTAGTAGAAGCCTGTTTTTTCACTAATTCGGCATGCAAGCTATCTTGTAATTGTTGTACTAACACTCGATACGCATATTCTGTATTACCGATAATCTGTTCAGTCTGTTGGTCAATATACGTATGTACTTCTTTCTGCAAATGTGTGATACTATCTGCAATTACTTCTTCAAGACTAGGAATAACTTCCGCTTTAGCTTCTTCGAGTCGATTTTTTAACATTTTTTTCCTAAAGTACGGAATCGCTGCCACTCCAATCAATGGCATAATAGTACTCCCCATAATAGCTAATAAGCCAACATATCCTACCCCCGCGGCAATCCTTATTTGTGTATCAACCACCGAAACGTCATCAGCTTCTACTGATAATATTTCCTGAATGGGCCTTAACTTTCCTTTTTTCCTTGTTTCAATGCGGATTTTCGTCTTGAAATACCAACTAATCCCATGCGCCATTTCTTGGCTCATTTTTGTTAAACTGGTATCTATACAAGCTGAATATGTACGTATCCAACTTTCAAGGTTATAACGAATGCGCCGCATAACATTTTGTTCAACATATTCTTTAAAATCTTCTCCGCGGTATGTCTCAACAGAAGCTATGATTTCTTCAGATAGTCTTTTTTGAAAGTAGAGAATAGATTTATCAGCCATCATACATATGTTTTCTTTGTTATGTTCTGCATAGATTCGAATGTTTTTCTCATTTCTTATACGTTCAGCCTGTATTGATTCTAAAGAATCACATGCCTTTTTCAGAGTATCTATATCCATTTTCTTCAACGTGCGTAACGATTTTAAAGAACGAATAGCATGTGATAAAATATTTTGAAGACGCATTTGGTAAGATTTAATTTTTTTATTTTCCAAATCGCCATGATTTAAAATTTTTCTCAAAGATTCTTGGACTTCAGGAAGTCCAGATGCTTTTACGCGATTTAGATCATTTTCTGCAATGCCATCCAATGCATCTCGTGCAGATAGCGGATATAATATAATATCATCTAATGCTGCACCTTTTTCACCTACATGAAATGTTTCAGATAAGCGTGCTTTAATTTCATCTAGGAAATCATCATCTTCCTCCTCTTCATCGATACAATCATATTTGTTAACCAGAAATACAATATCTTTAAGTCCCAAAGGAAATAACTGCTTTTCGATGAATTCTTTTTCACTCTTTTTTAAAGGTGAATTAGCATCCAACAAAAAGAGTACTGCATTAGCTTTTGGTAAAAAACGATAAGTTATATCACAGCGTTGCTGATTCAGGTCTGAAACGCCCGGAGTATCAACTAATACAATACAATTTTTTAAGATATCAAGTGGATATCCTATTTTGATGTATTTTATTTTATTTAATCTCTCTTCATTATTTTTTTGAGCAGAAAAATTTTGTAAAAATTCATAAGTAGGTTCTCCTGCTTCTTGTCTTCCATCCATATAAACTACACTAAGCTGAGGATTTTCACTATACATAATAGCATTTATGGTCGCAGTTTCAGGGAGTATATTCATCGGTAACAGTGGAGTCCCCAATAATGCATTAACGAAAGTAGATTTACCTCTTTTGAATTCACCTAATACAACTACAGTAAAAAAATTATTATCAATATCTCTCTGTAAAGAATACAATGATCGATTTGATAATTCATTTCTTTGTATCGCGTCTATTTTCTTTGTATCATTGATTATTTTTCTTAATATTTTTATTTCCATTTCTTTTCTCCTCTTATGATTGAATTTCGTTTAGGCTCAATTCCTTTTTTATCGTTTTTAACTCCAACAAAGCTGTCCTTAATTTTTCACATTCTTTTTCTACATCCTTCTCTTGCATGTTCTTTATAAGCAAAATATGATCAAGTTGTTTTTTCATATCATCAATCTGTGAATCAACTTTTCTACATATAAACTTACTATAATCATCTACTATACTATCATATTGAGTCATTATTTTTTTTGTCATCTCATCGTATTCCTGATTATAATGTTTATATAGTTGTTTTTTTAAGGCATTTTTTTGCCTATCACGTATACTTTCCCTACTACCTTTATCAGAAAATAAACCTAGCATATATGACACACCACCCGCAAGCGCAATTAAGGGAAGTAAAGGAGCACCACCAATAGCACCGCCAATCATGGCCCCTAAAGCTATAGTGCCCCAAGATCTATTAGAATCAGAAACAGTATCAGAGTTAACATCACAGATATTTGATACGTCTATAGATAGAGAGTTCTTGCTATTGCTCACCTCAGAAAAAGAAAAGCTTTGTTGGTAGCGAGCATCTATATTAGACCAGATTTCAGAAAGACGTTGTTCTATACGTTCGGAGTTCTTTTGTAATTTTTCCTCCTCAAAGGATTGAATGGATTCAATTAATTTCATCTTTTTCTTTTCCATTAATCGCACAATTGATTGAGTTATTGATTTATTATCCCAGTCTCCATCGTATTCATCAATAGCTTTATTAAGCATTATTCGAATCGAATTCCTATTTTTTATACAAAGATTTTCAAGCTCAGTCCTATAACATAATAAGTCTTCTTGCATCGTACTGATTGCACAATCTGCATCATGCTTTGATCTATCTAAGACAGGTTTTAGTCTCATGATTTTTTCACAAGTATCAGCTGTCGAATGCTTTGTAGCTTCTATACGTGTCATTATATCTTTTTCCAGATATATAACATTTCTTAATCCACGCTTTTTATATTTCTTTAGTTTTGCATTACCCTTATCATTCATTAGAAATCTACGTAGATTTTCTTCAAAATCTGGAAATCCTGTAACCGAAAGATTTTGGGGCTTCATTTGAGCAATACTAGATTTAAGTTTTTCTCCATTCGCCAGACGGCGGTAGATGAGTGCTTGTTTACTAGAGACTAGATATACATATAATGGGCTATTGATTGTTTTCATTAAAATAAGTAAGTTTTTCTTAGCAAAATCAATAACTTCTTTCTCTTCTTCACTTGATGATGCTCGATCTTTAAAATTAATTACAAAAAATATATCCGTTATTTGATTTTTTAATATATGTTCTTTAATGAACTCCATTTCACTCTTTGTCAGTATTTGGGTCGCATCTAATACCATAATAACAGCATCAGCTTTATTCAAATAGCGGTATGTAATATCGACACGATTTGTATTTAAATCATTTATACCAGGTGTATCAACGATTTCAACATTATTTTTACAAAAGTCTAACGGATATGAGACAGTTGCATAATCTATTTTACTAAAATCCTCTTTTATATTTAAATATCCTTTTATTTCTTCAATTTTTTTACCAAACGTTTCCTTAGGTGCTCTTATTGAATTAAACTCTTTTTCATCTATTTGCCTTATTTTACCTGTTTTATAAAATAAACTATATGTAGGCTTTTCAGAATAAACGATTTTGCTTATTATGGTCGTTGTTGGTTTGCTATTACTGGGTAGGATCTTACGTCCCAACATCGCGTTGATAAATGTTGATTTTCCTCTTGAAAAGTCACCTACCACTACTAATTCAAAATATTCATGATTAAGTTGAATAATATTTTGTTCTATTTCTTTTGTCTGGTTAGTTAAACCGAGATCATCTGCTATAATCTGTAAACGCTGGAGATTTTTTAATAAAGATTCTTTCTTATTGGTATATTCGTTTAATTCCACAAGAACCATCTCCTATATTCTATGAATTACATTTCACCGTGAAAAACAACCTGTCTATTGAAACAGGCTCATCTATTCCAACAAGGTATATCCTGTTAGTATTAAATAAGACTCAATATATAATTAAAATTATACCACCAAAATTTCGCCTATACAAGGTGACGCCACTTTCTTTAAATATAGTTTTGTTGTAAATTGGTTATTTATTATAATTATTTATTAATGGCATCGTTATAACTATCTATTATTAAATAAATTCTGACAATAAAGCAACCAGCCTTCTGAAAGGCTGACTCTTTCATGCATTTGTCAAGGTAAAGTAGGCAATCTCCGGCGGGCAACCGAGGCGGAAGGGGAACCAGCTGCCGTTGCCGCTGTGGACGTAGCCGTAGGAATCGCCGATCTTGACGATGCCGCGGGTGTATTTGAAGACGGGGAAGAGAGGCTGGCCAAGGAAGCCGAATTGGCTGCCGTGGGTATGGCCGGTCAGGGTCAAGGCGATATCATTGACGGCACCGTCGTCGATGCATTCGGGGTGGTGTGCGAGCAGGATGGCGGGTACATCTGCGGGCAGATTCTTCATGGCCTGCTGCATATAATTCTTGCGCTGTGCTTCGAAATGAGGCCGGTCCATCGGGTAGTCAACGCCGAGCAGATAGAGGTTCTTGCCCGGTACTTTGCGATTCTCATTGCAAAGGACATTGACGCGCGTTTTGGCAAGGTATTTGCGGATGGTATCGATGCCGCGGAAGTGCTCGTGATTGCCGAAGGCAAACCAGATGCCATCGGAAAATGCATCGACGTAGCGTTCGAGGATTTGGGCGGCTTTTTCGTTCTGTGTCACATCGTCGAAAAGGTCGCCGGTGATGGCGAGCATATCGGGCTTTTGGGCGGCAACGCGGCGCAGCAGGGCGTCGAGATCAGCGACGGAAAAGAAGCTGCCGAGGTGGATATCACTGATCTGTGCGAGGCGGTAGCCCTCCCCTGCTCCGAGTCCCTTGACGGGAATCGTGTAGACGCGCTCGACGGTCGCCTGGCGCTCCCAGAAGCCGCCGTAGATACTGAGGCCGGCGGCCACTGCCGGATAGACAGCGGCATGGCTTAGCAGGCGACGGCGGCTCTCATCGACAGGCACGGCCATCATGCGGCGCCAGAAAAAGCGAAGCGTGACGGCAACAAGGACAAATCCCGTACAGATAAGCTGTGTCATGAAGCCGACGATGACGGTCTCGATGATGAGGCTCGGCCCTGATATGAGATGGTAGATGATGGCGCGCCCGAGGAACCAGCCCATGCCGATGACGTTGAACAGAAGCATGATGATGCGGGCCCATCGCAGTGCTCTACCAGAGAAAAGATAGCGCGTCGTGAAGAGCAGGCAGGCGATGACGGAGACGACCATGACGATCATGATGAGTGTAAACCAGGTCAAAGATTTTCCTCCTAAAGCAAAAAAGCAAATCTTGCAGAAAAAAATAGACCGGATGACCGGTCTTTGCCTCAATTGGCCTGATGTGGGCGTGCCTCCTGGCACAGGCTTAGCTCAAGCCAAGCCACGAAGGTGAGCGGATTCGGCCTGCCGTTCCCGGTAGTACCAGCGGATGGATTTGCCGATTGCGCAGCGCACGGCATCGAGCTCTCCGCGTTTCGCCAGTTTCTTGAGCTGGTTGACGTCAAAGCCACTGACGGACAAGTAACTTGCAGAAAGGAAACCTCCTCGTTTCAACATCTTGCGATAGCTCGCACTGTCACGACGGTCCATTTCAATGTTCTTGATTGCCATATTAATCCCCCCACAATGTTGGTCTTATTTACAAAGACACCTTCGGGCAAGTACATTATACCACAAAACTGTAAGCCATGCTACTGTTCCAAGATACGTTTTCGTTTATTTTTGCATAAGATTACGTTATAATAAGGGTGTTATCATTGTATACTGTCATTTGTGTATTGCCTTTATTTCTAGGAGGGTTACTATGCTGACTGCCTTGACGAAGGAATATCCTCTGCCGAGCGAATTACAGGAGCGCATCGACCTCGTGCTCGAGTCGCATGACTGCGATCCGACGCAGATCGTTGGCATCCTGCTCGAGGTGCAGGCGCTCAATGAGCGCCACTATGTGCCGGAACCGACGGTCTACTACATCGCGGACCGCCTCAAGATGCGCGTGACAAATATCTTCGACTGCCTGAAATTCTACAGCGAGCTCTCGCCGGTACCGCGCGCGAAATACCCGATCCAGGTCTGCTGCTCGCCGGCCTGCCGCGTCAACCGCGTCGATTCGCACCGCCTGATCTCGACGCTCGAGCGGCTGCTCGACATCAAGCTCGGCGAGACGACGTACGACGGACGCTTCACGCTCGAGCAGGTCACCTGCATCGGAGCCTGCGACCGCGCGCCGGCCGTGCGCATCAACGGCCATGTCTACGATCATCTCGACACGCAGGAAAAGATTGAGACGCTACTGCGCTCTTTGCCCTGAGCCGGAGGAGAATACAAAATGAATCAAGTACATTTCCTGACCAAGAACTTCGGCAAGTACGACACTTCGTCGATTGGGTCTTATATGAATGTCGGCGGTTTCGAAGCGCTGCGCAAGGCGGTGACGATGGACCCGGAGGAGATTACAGACCTCCTGACGGCCGTCAAGATCAAGGGGCGCGGCGGCGCGGAGTACCCGCTCGGCCGCAAGTGGTCGCAGGCCCGCGCGGTCCGCGGCGAGCGCAAGGTCGTCATCTGCAATGCGGATGAAGGCGAGACGACGACGTTCAAGGACCGCGAGCTCATCTGTCGCGATCCGTTCAACCTCATCGAGGCCATGATCATCGCGGCTTACGTCGTCGGCGCCTCGGACGGCTTCATCTACATGCGCGCGGAGTACGCCTGCTTCCGCCCGCTGCTCTTGAATGCCATCCGCCAGGCGAAGAACTACGGCTTCCTCGGCACGAACATCCTCGGCCGCGGCTTCGACTTCGACATCCACCTCTACTCAGGTGCCGGTGCCTATGTCTGCGGCGAGGGCACGGCCCTGATCCGCTCGATTGAGGGCAAGGCGGGGCGCCCGCGCATGAAGCCGCCGTTCATCAAGGTCAGCGGCGTCTTCGCGCGGCCGACCTGCCTCAACAACGTCGAGACACTCTCGCTCGTGCCACATCTGCTGCTCGACAAGGAGGGCGTCTACGCCTCGTGCGGCAGCGGTGAGTCGATCGGTACGAAGCTCGTCAGCGTGGCGGGCAATGTCAACCACCCGGGCGTCTTTGAGATCCCGTTCGGCACGACGGTCCGCGAGATCCTCTACGAGCTTGCCGGCGGCATCCAGCACGACCGCAAGATCCGGCTGATCCAGTTTGGCGGCGCCTCGGGAAAGATCGCGGACGACAGCATCCTCGACACGCCGTACACCTACGAGGACTTGCGCGCGGCCGGCGTCATGGTCGGCTCGGGTGGCATGCTCGTCATCGATGAGCGCACGAGCGTGCTCGACTTCCTGCGCATGAATCAGGAGTTCTTCTGGGAGGAGAGCTGCGGCCAGTGCACGCCGTGCCGCGAGGGCAACCTCCACATCAAGATCATCCTCGACAAGATGGCGGCGGGGACGGCCACACGCGAGGACATCGCGATCATGATGAAGATTGCCCGCGTCATGAGCATGTCCTCGCTCTGCGGCCTCGGCGAAACGGCACAGAATTCGCTACTGTCTGCCATGAAGGTTTTCCCAGATCTCTTTGATATTGGAGGAGCGCGCGCATGAGTACGGAAGCTACGAAAATGACAAACCAAGAACAAGAGATGGTCCATCTGACCATCAACAACATCCCGCTGGCCGTGCCCAAGGGGACGAAGATTATGCAGGCGGCGCAGAAGCTCGGCATCGACATCCCGCACCTCTGCTACCACGAGGACCAGCGCATCAAGGCGCGCTGCCGCCTCTGCTCGGTCGAGGTCGTCGGCAAGCGCCGCCTGCTCGCCGCCTGCTCGACGGAGGTCTGGGAAGGCATGGAGGTCCACACGGACACGCAGATCGTCCGCGACACGCAGGTGGCCATCCTGCAGCTCATGCTCGCCAACCACCACAAGGACTGCCTCTCCTGCCCGCGCAACCAGAACTGCGACCTGCAGCGCCTCTGCAGCCGCTTCAACATCCAGCACTCCTCGCTGCCGTCCGTCTGCAAGGAGGAGCCGCGCATCGTGACGAATCCCGCCATCGTGCGCGACCCGTCAAAGTGCATCCGCTGCGGCCGCTGCATCCGCGCCTGCAAGGACGTGCAGGGCATTGCAGCGCTGACGTACGCAGGGCGCAGCAGCGACATCGTCGTCACGACGGCCTACAACAAGCCGATGGAGACGACGGACTGCATCCTCTGCGGCCAGTGCAGCCTCGTCTGCCCGACGGGCGCGCTCGTCGAGAAGGACGACACGGAGAAGGTCCTCGACGCGCTGCAGGACCCGAAGAAGCACGTCATCGTGCAGGTCGCGCCGTCGGTGCGCGTCTCCCTGGGCGATGCCTTCGGCATGGAGCCGGGCGCCATCGTCACGGGACAGATGGTCACGGCCCTGCATCTCCTCGGCTTCGACAAAGTCTTCGACACGAACTTCGGCGCGGATCTCACGATCATGGAGGAAGGCACAGAGTTCCTCGACCGCCTGCAACATGGCGGCGTGCTGCCGATGATGACCTCGTGCTGCCCGGGCTGGGTCTACTACGTCGAGAAGCACTACAGTGACTGCCTGCCCCACCTCTCGTCGACGAAGTCGCCGATGAGCATCTTCGGCGCCGTCGCCAAGACGTACTACCCCAAGGTGGCCGGCATCGACGTCAAGGACATCGTGACGGTGTCCATCATGCCCTGCACGGCGAAGAAGTTCGAGGCGGCCCGCCCGGAGCTCGGCCGCGACGGGCGCCCGGACGTCGACATCGTGCTGACGACGCGCGAGCTCATCAAGCTCATCAAGTACGTCGGCCTCTCCTTCGGCCAGCTGCCCGAGACGGAGTTCGACAGCCCGCTCGGCACGGCCTCCGGCGCCGGCGCCATCTTCGGCACGACGGGCGGCGTCATGGAGGCCGCCCTGCGCACGGTCTGCGACAAGCTGACAGGCAAGACGCTCGAGCGACTCGACTTCCAGGAGGCGCGCGGCTTCAAGGGGATCAAGGAGTGCACGCTCGAACTCGGCGGCCGCACGCTGCACATCGCAATCGCGCACACACTCAAGAACGCCGAGATCCTCATGGAGCAGGTGCGCAAGGGCATCTCACCCTACGACTTCATCGAGGTCATGGCCTGCCCCGGCGGCTGTATCGGCGGCGGCGGACAGCCGATCGGCACGACGAATGCCGTCAAGAAGAAGCGTATGCAGGCGCTCTACGAGATTGACCGCAGCCTGCCCGTCCGCAAGTCGCATGAGAACCCCGTGCTGCAGGTTCTCTACCGCGACTTCCTCGGCGAGCCGGGCGAGGGCAAGGCCCACGAGCTGCTGCACACGGGCTACCGCGCCGTGCCGAAGACTTATCCGTTCTGAGGCACGCAGAGCATGCTTGACAGACGCTGCGCGCAGTGGTATGGTATAGGCAATGTGAAACCGTTGAAGCGAGGATAACGTCAGATGAGCGCCCGCAGAGAGTCCGGGGAGCTGGGATCCGGATGGCATGCAGTCTGGCAAATGGGTCGCTGAGGGCGCACTGAACCTCTTGGCGTTTTCAAGACGCTAAGTGCAGTAGGATGCGACGTAAGGCACGCGTCAGTTGCCGGGAGCATGCCTGTGCTCCGCTAAGTGCATGGCTCGTCCATGAAGCAGGGTGGCACCGCGAGAAATTTCGTCCCTGACAGTATCTTTTGTACTGTCAGGGATTTTTGTTTTCCTGACAGATCAGCAGAAAGGAAGTTTCATCATGGAAAACAACAAGAAAATCATCCTCTCCGGTATCCAGCCGACGGGCGTCTTCACGCTCGGCAACTACCTCGGCGCCGTCCGCAGCTGGAAGCAGATGCAGGAGGACTACAACTGCTACTACTTCATCGCCGACCTGCACTCCATGACGATCCACATCGACCCGCAGAAGCGCCGCCAGCAGACGCGCGAGGCGTTTGCGCTGCTGCTCGCCTGCGGCATCGACCCGGAGAAGAGCCTCGTCTTCGTCCAGAGCCACAACAAGTGCCATGCCGAGATGGGCTGGATCATGGACTGCTGCTCGCAGTTCGGCGAGCTCTCGCGCATGACGCAGTTCAAAGATAAGTCGGCCAAGCATCCGGACAACATCAATGCCGGCCTCTTCACCTACCCGGCCCTGATGGCCGGCGACATCCTGCTCTATCAGGCCGACTACGTGCCGGTCGGTGCCGACCAGACGCAGCACCTCGAGTTCACGCGCGACGTCGCCACGCGCTTCAACCACACGTACGGCGAGGTCTTCAAGCTGCCGGAAGGCTACTTCCCGAAGGCCGGCGCACGCGTCATGAGCCTGCAGGACCCGACGAGCAAGATGAGCAAGTCCGACACGAATCCGAAGGCCACCATCTCCATCCTCGACGATGAGAAGACCATCCTCAAGAAGTTCAAGAGCGCCGTCACGGACAGTGAGGCCTGCGTGCGCTTTGACCCGGAGGCAAAGCCGGGCGTCAGCAACCTCATGACGATCTACTCGGCCATCACGGGCAAGACGATGGAAGAGATCGAAGCCGAGTTTGCGGGCAAGGGCTACGGCGACTTCAAGGCCGCTGTCGGCCAGAGCGTGGCCGACGAGCTGCGCCCGATCCGCGAGAACTTCACGCGCCTCATGGAAGACCGCGCTTACCTCGAGGAAGAGATGCGCAAGGGCGCAGAGCGCGCCACCTACATCGCCAACAAGACGCTGACGAAGGTCAAGAAACGCGTCGGCCTGCTGCTCGAGAAATAATCATAGCGACACACCAAAAGGCATGCCCCCAAGATGAGGGCATGCCTTTTTTGTGCGTATGATGTGTAACGTTGCCTTATGGTGCTTCAGCCAATCTTGAGCTTTTCCTGAGCCGAGACGTGGCGGTCGAAGCCGACGTCCTTCTTGCTCATGCCGAGCGCAAGGCCGATGAGCTGCTGCAGGTGCAGGATGGGGATCTCGACGGACGACTGGACGGCGTCGCGTCCCTCCGGCTCGTACATGTCGAGCTGCATCTGGCAGAGCGGGCACGGCGTGACGATGAGGTCAGCACCGGCGCGGCCGGCGCTGTCGACGATCTGGCCTGTCACCGTCAGCACGTCGTGCTCGGCGGCGAGCTGTGCGTGGAAACCGCAGCACTTGCGGTGCGCGTCGAACCAGACCGGCGTGCCACCGAGGCGGCGGACGAGGCGCTCGAGCGACTCAGGGTACTTGCCGTCCTCATGGTGCATGATGTCCTGCGGGCGCAGGATGTGGCAGCCGTAATAAGCAGCGATCTTCGTGCCCTGCAGGGCGTCCGTGACCTTGCCCTCGAAGAGCTCCGGATGATCGTCGAGGACCCAGAGGAAATGCGTGATCTCGCTCGTGCCCTTGTACTCGTACGGATGGCCCGCTTCCTTGAGGATGGCGTTGACCTTGTCCCGGAGGTCCTTGTCGTGGTCGAGGCGATACTTGGCCGTGCGCAGCTGCAGCGTGCAGGTGTTGCAGACCGTCAGGATTGGCAGGCCCATGTTCTCGGCGATCGAGATGTTGCGGGCATTGACAGCGAGCGCCGCGAGGTCGTTGACGCCCTGCGCATGCGAGGCGCCGCAGCACGTCCAATTCGGGATCTCCTCGAGTTCGATGCCGAGCGCATCGCATACCTTCTGCATGGAGGTATAGGCTTCGGCTGCGGCCCCCTTGAGGACACAGCCCGGGAAAAATGCAAATTTCATCGCTTACTCCTCCTCTTTCTCTGCCGCTTTGACGATGGCAGCGACGGTCTTGACTTCCGGATTGACCGGGTGCGACTCCAAGGGATTCATCTTGCCGACGCGCATGAGACGCAGGGCCATCGGCGCGCGCAGGCCGGCCAGGAAGAAGCCCTCCGACTTGATGTTGAGCTTCGACTCGTCGAGCGTGCCCGACTCCTGAATGTCATCGTAGATGGCCTTCGCATGGCGCGCGCCGACATTGTCGTCGAGGTGGTACTTGAAGGTCGCAGCCTTGAGCTTCTCGATGGCGCCGGCCGGGTCGAGGTGCTTCGGGCACTTCGCCGTGCACTCCTGGCAGTTGAAGCAGCGCCAGAGGCCGGCATCGAGGACGGCCTTGAGGTGCTCTTCAGGGTCCTTGTCGCGCGAGTCCGCCGCGATGCGCTCCGCCTTGACGAAAGCGAACGGATCGAGGAAATCCTTCTGGTTCAGCGTGTTCTTGTTGCATTCCGAGACACACGAGCCGCAGAGGATGCAGCCGGCGTATTTCTTGTATTTGTCAAAATCAGCCGGCGACTGGCGGCAGCCATCCTCTGCGCTGAATTCGTCCTTCGGGTGCACGACGGGCTTGACCTTCTTGATGCGCGCGTACTTCGGGTCCCAGTCGACGATGAGGTCGCGGATGACGCGGAAGTTACCGAGCGGCTCGATCGTCAAGGTCTCGGTCTGATAGCGCGCGATGAGGTCAGAGACGAGCTTCTCGCACGAGAGCTCGGCGTTGCCGTTGACGCGCACGGCGCAGGCGCCGCAGATGCTCGAGCGGCAGGAGCACGTGAAGGAAAGCGAAGGGTCCTGATGCTCCTTGATGCTGATCAATGCCTCGAGGACCGTCATGCCCTTCGTGACCTCAACCTTGTAGTCCTGCACCCACTTGCGCCCTTCTACGAAGCGATGGATTCTCAGTGTAGCCATGATCAATACTTCCTTTCCTTCGGCTCATATTTCGTGACGACGACATCCTTGTATTCGAAGCGGTACTTGCCGTCCTCCTTGAAGACGAGCGTGTGCTTAAGGAAGTTCTGGTCATCGCGCTTCGGGTAATCGCGGCGCGTGTGCGCACCGCGGCTCTCCTTGCGGGCAATGGCGCCCTGGACGATGGCCTGCGAGATCTGCAAGAGGTTGCCGAGCTCGACGTACTGCTCGTAGGCCGTGTTGTAGACGTGCGACGTATCGCCGACGTAGCAGTTCTTGTACTGGTCCTCAAGGACCGAGAGCTCCTTGGCAGCCGCCTCGAGGTCCGGGCCATTGCGGAAAACGCCAGCCTTGAACCACATCGTCTTGACCATGTCGTCGCGAATCTCCGGCACCGTGCGGTTGCCGTCGTGCGGGCGCGAGGTGACCTCCTCGAAGGAATCGAGCCACTTCTTGCTATCTTTTGTCAGCTGATCCTGACTGCCCTCGTACTGGTGCGCCTTGGCGTAGGCCGCCGCGCCGTCACCGGCCGTATGGCCGAAGACAAGGACCTCCGAGAGGGAGTTCGCACCGAGGCGGTTGGCGCCGTGGACCGAGACGCAGCTGCACTCGCCGGCCGTGTAGATGCCCGGCACGCGCGTCTCGCCCGTATGGAAGTCCGCCATCTCGAGGCCGCCCATCGAGTAGTGGCAGGTCGGACTGATGAGGACGGGTTCCTTCGTGATGTCGACGCCGGCGAAGCGCAGTGAGAGGTCGGCCACCTGGCCGAGGCGCTCGTGGATGCGCTCGGGCGGGATCTTCGTGAAGTCGAGGTAGACGCCCGCGGTAATGCCCTCGCCGATGCCGCGGCCCTGCTCAATCTCCGTCGCGATGGCGCGGGCGACGATATCGCGCGTCGCGAGCTCCATCTTCTCTGGCGCGTACTTCTGCATGAAGCGCTCGCCGTCCTTGTTGATGAGCAATGCGCCCTCGGCGCGGCTCGACTCGGAGAGCAGGACGCCGTTGACGGCGAGTCCAGTCGGATGGAACTGGACCATCTCGGGGTCCTTGAACGGAATGCCGACGTTCATGCCGGCGACGATGCCGTCGCCCGTCGAGCTGTAGGGGTTCGACGTGCGGACCCAGTAGGCGCGGCCGTAGCCGCCCGTCGCGATGATAATCGTCTTTGCCGGAATGCCGATGATGTTACCGCTGCGCATGTCCATGGCGATGACGCCCGCAAGCTTGTCCTTCTTCTCGCCCGCCATCGAGATCTCGAGCATCTGGCACTCGGAGATGAAGTCGATGTCGTGCGCGAGGCACTGCTCGAAGAGCGTGTGGACCATCGCGTGGCCGGCGCGGTCCTCGAAGTAAGCAGCGCGCGCATGGGCATGGCCGCCCATCTTGCGCTGGTGGAAGTGGCCGTCAGCCTGACGGTTGTAGGGGTAGCCCATGTAGTCCATCTCGTAGATGTTCTTGCCAGCGCGCTCGACGAAGTACTCGACAGCGTCCTGATCGCAGAGGTAGTCGCCGCCCTTGATCGTATCGAAGGCATGCGACTCGAAGCTGTCGTTCGGGTCCGTGACGCCCGTGACGCCGTTCATGCCGCCCTGCGCCATCGTCGACGCCGAGCGCGTCGGCACGAGCTTCGTCAGCACGGCAACCTTGAGGTCCTTGTTCTCTGCGGCTGCGAGTGCGGCGCGCATGCCGGCGCCACCGCTGCCGATGATCAGCACGTCGTACGTGACGTCGCCGCGCTGGACTTTTTCTGGTATATTCCGGCCATTCCAGGTGAAGTACGATCCCGCTGCCAGGACGACACCGGCTGCCGCTGCGCCCTTGATGAAGGTACGACGCGAAATTTCCCTTGACATTGCTGTCCCCTCCCGATTTCGATTCCCATGATGATCAGATGCTCAACGAGCATATCTCTTGTTCATTCTGATTTACAATGGATGATTCCTTGTATTTATTGGACATTCCTATTCTAACATTAAACACAGCTATCGAGAAAATACATTCTGCTTATAGTCCTTATTCAAGAAACCTATAGGGAAGGGTACAGCTCAGCATCAATCCATCAGTCATGCAGCAGGAAGTCGATGAAGCGCTGCGCGGCGAGCGAGAGCTGGCGCTGGCGGCTGTAGACAGCCATCAGATGGCGCTCCTCCACCTCTTCCTCGAGCTCAAAGAAGAAAGCCTGCTCCTTCCAGCGCCAGCTCTGCACGAGCATGTCGGTCACGAGCGTTGCACCGAGGCCGGCCGCGCAGAGCTCCGACGCCTCGATGATGCTGTTCGCCTCGAAGATCACATGCGGCTCGGCACCAGAGTCCTTGCAGAGCTTGTCATAGACCTCCGCCATCTGTCGCCGCGGCTGCAGCCGGATGAATGGCTCGCCGTCCATCGCGGCGAACGAGATGCGCGGGAAGCCTTGCACATCGTCCTCGGCATAAGCTCTGGCCAGCGGGTGCGACTTCGGCAGGGCCAGCATCGTGCGCTCGCGGCAGAGCTCCACTGAATCGAAGTCCGCGCGCAGCGAGCTGTCATAGAGCAGGGCGAAGTCAACGGTTCCGGCAGCAGCGTACTCCTCGAGCGTCCGCACGGGCGCCTCTTTGATGGCAAGCTGGATACCCGGATATTGGCGGTGAAAGGCGACGAGCGGGTCGATGAGGAAACAAGCCGAACGCGTGCGCGAGCTGCCGATCGTCAGGCTGCCCGTGCGCAATTCGGAGAGATCGGCGACCTCCTGCACGAGCGCCTGACGGATGCGCAGGATCTCCTTGGCCTGGCGCACGTAGATCTCGCCGGCCGTCGTCAGCGCGAGCGGCGTCTGGCTCCGGTCGAACAAACGCACGCCGAGCTCCGTCTCGACCTTCTTGATGCACTGCGAGAGTGACGGCTGCGAGATGTAGAGGTGCTTGGCCGCAGCCGAGAAGGTCCCGTCCTTGGCGACCTGCAGGACACTGCGCCATTCGTGTTCATCAATCATATGCATGCTCCTATCTATCTTATCTATCGTATCAATCCAATCAATAAATCTTGAACATCTTGCGGATGGCCGTAGTGTCATCAGTCTGCAGCAGGGTGAGCTGCAGCAGCACGCGCGCTTTCGCTGGATTCAGCGTGTCGCTCGCGATGAAGCCATTCGTCTCGTACGACGCCTCGGCGCGCGTGACGCGGCCCGCTGCGCTGCGCGTGCTGCGCACGACGACGACGCCCTCTGCAACGGCCCTGGCGAGTGCCGCCTCTGCGCGCGCGGGGATGCTGCCATTGCCCATGCCCGCGTAGACGATGCCCCGACAGCCTGCCTGAACAGCCGCTTCGACGAGGAAGCCATCGTCGTCGGCATGTGCGTAGAGAACAGCCACGCGCGGCAGTTCGGGGACGCCCTCGACGGAGAACGCGCTGCGCGTCGTGTGGCGCCGCAGGGGGCTCCGGTAGAAGACGGGCTCCCCATCGTGCACGCTGCCGAGCGCGCCGACCTCGGGCGACTGGAAAGTGTCGAGCGCTGTCGTGTGCATCTTGACGGCATCGCGGGCGCTCTCGATTGTGCCATCGAGGACGATGAGGACACCTTGGCCGACAGCCTCGTCAGTGGCAGCGACGCGCACGGCCTGCAGGAGGTTCATCGGGCCGTCGGCGCTCAGTGCCGTCGCAGGGCGCATGGCTCCTGTCAGCACGATTGGCTTCGCGCTGTGGACTGTCAGATGCAGGAAATACGCCGTCTCCTCCATCGTGTCCGTGCCGTGCGTGATGACGACGCCGTCGACGTCCTCACGCGCGAGCAATTCCTTGCAGCGCGTGGCGAGCCGCAGCCAGATTGCTGAAGTCATGTCCTTGCTGTCGATCGAGGCAATCTGCTCCCCCTCTACGTCCGCATACTGGCGGACCTCCGGCACGGCCGCGAGCAAGTCCGCGATGCCGATGGCCCCCGCCTCGTAGCCCGTCGTCGCCGCCTCTGATGCGGCTTTGCCTGCGATCGTGCCGCCCGTCGCGAGGATGTAGATGTGTTTCTTCATCGTGATTCCCTTCCCTTTCTTCTTTCCAACACATTTTTTTCATTATAACATGATGTATTTCCGCAAAAAAAGAGCTCCCATGCGCGCGTGGCAGTTGCGGCGTCATAGGAGTTCCTTTTGACTTCGGTGAATTTATGGGTTTTACGATAATAGGGGGGTAAATGGTGATAATCAGGCTTCCGTCGCCGGTTCTTCTTCCTTCTCCTTCGTCATGCGGCTGGAGAGGTAATTCGCGGCGAGCGAGCCCGAGATGTTGTGCCATACGCTGAAGATGGCACCCGGAATCGCTGCTGCTGCGCCAAAGTGCATCATGGCGAGGGAAGTAGCGAGGCCGGAGTTCTGCATGCCGACTTCGATGGAGATGGCCTTGACCTTGGCGATATCCATGCGGAGCGCCTTGGCGATGCCAAAGCCGAGCGCATAGCCGAGCAGGTTGTGGAGCATGACGACGAGCATGATCAGTGCCCCCGTCTCCATGATGCGCTGCGAGCTGACGGCGACGACACCGCCGACAATCAGGACGATGGCCACGACGGAGATCAGCGGCAGGAGCTTGACGTACTTCTGTACGACATTGCCGAACAGCGAGTTGACGAGGATGCCGCCGACAATCGGCACGATGACGACCTTGACGATTGACATCATCATAGCCGAGAGGGAAATGTCAACCCAGGCGCCTGCGAGCCACCAGGTGAGGAGCGGCGTGACGACCGGTGCGAGAATCGTCGTCGTCATCGTCATCGAGACGGACAGCGCGACATCGCCGCGCGCCAGATACGTCATGACGTTCGACGACGTGCCGCCTGGGCAGGTGCCGACGAGGATGACGCCTGCGGCGAGCTCTGGCGGCAGGCCAAAGCCCTTGGCGAGCAGCCACGCAAGGCCCGGCATGATCGTGAACTGGGCCAGGGCGCCGACGAAGACATCCTTCGGGCGCTGGAAGACCAGGCGGAAATCGCGCAGGCGCAGCGTCGTGCCCATGCCAAACATGACGATGCCGAGCAGCAGCGCAATGTTCGGCGCCGCCCACTTGAACGTCCACGGCTGGAACAGAGCGATCGCAGCGACGAGAATGACGAAGACCGCCATGTACTTCGATATGAAATTACTGAGTTTCTCTAAAAACTGCATAAGTTCGTCCCCTTTCAAGCATTTTGTATACCGTTATGAGTTCTTGGTAGATTGTTTACAATCATACAACTGTAATCCATAAATGTCAATGGATTTTGCAAAAATTTTATTCTGTTTGTCCTCATCAGATGGCCTCTTGCTTTATCTGCATCATGAGAGCGCTCGCCAAGACACTCTGCCAGAACATGGGACAAACATGATATAATAAACTCATCATGAGAACAGGAGGATATCCTATATGGAAGATATGCAGTCGATCAACGTGCCCCCAGCGGGAGAGAGCGATCTCTTCCTGACGACATTCGGCCATTCGGTCACGGGGCCCGGCCATCGCTACGGACCGGCCGTGCGCTCCTATCACCTGATCCACTTCATCCTCGCAGGCAAGGGAACATTCCAGGCCAATCAGCACACGTATTGCCTGCACGCGGGACAGGGCTTCCTGATTGAGCCGGACTACCAGACGACATACGAGAGCGATGCGAAGGAGCCCTGGACCTACATCTGGGTGGCCTTCAACGGCAGCCGTGCCGCAGAGATCATCGCCTCGCTCAGGCTCAGCCAAGCGGATCCCATCTACACCTGTACCAAAGAACAGGGCGCAAAGCTCGCCGCCTATGTGCAGGACATGCTCGCGCACAACAGCTTCACGCTTTCAGGCCGCTACTACCGCCTCGGCCTGCTGATGCAGTTCCTCTCCGTGCTCGCCGAGGCGCAGCGCGACCTGCTGCCGCCCGCCGACAACAACGCCTACATCTCGCACATGACGAACTTCATCCGCACCCATCTCGAGGAGCCCTTCACCGTGCAGGAACTGGCCGACTACATGAACCTCAACCGCAGCTATGTGACGACGCTCTTCAAGCGCTACCTGCACTGCTCGCCCCACGAGTACATCCAGAACTGCCGCCTCACCAAAGCCGAGCATCTGCTCCAAACGACGACCTTCTCCGTCGAGTCGATTGCCTACTCATGCGGCTACGCCAAAAGCGACTCCTTCCAGCGCGCCTTTCTGCGCAAGGCCGGCATGCCCCCCACCGCCTATCGCCGTCAACAGCAGAGCTCCTATCTACAGGCTACAGAACCACCTTCCCCAGCTGAAGCAATTGGCAAAAAGCATGCAAAAAAGTCCTGACACAGTCGTCAGGACTTTTTTGCATAAAGGTTTAAGCTTCGCGCGGCACAACCTGCTTGCGGGGCGTGCGGCCATTGAGCAGCGGCAAGGCCAGATGCTCGGTGAACCACTGCACGACAGGCCCCATGAAGAAGGCCGTGATGACCGTACCGAGGCCGACATCCGCCGCAAGAAAGAAGCCGACGGCCACGCAGCAGGCATCGGTCGTGACGCGGCAGACGCGGAACGATGCGATATGGTAGCACTCCGATGCCATCAGGGCGACAGCATCATAGGCCGAGACACCAAGATTTGCTACATAGTAAAGCGAAGCGCCGAGGCTCATGAGCAAGACATTGAATGCCATGAGCAGGCAGCGCGTGCCAAAGGTCGGGTCCGGCAACAAGAGGTCCAGCAGGCCGTGCATTACATCGGCCGCCATGCCCGTCAGAAACAGATTGATGAGTGTCGCAAAGCCGATGTAATGGCGGTGGAGCACGGCGACGCCCGCGAGCATGATTCCCGTCAGGATCACATACCAAGTGCTGTATGTCGAACCGAACACGTTGGCAATGCCCGTGACAAAGCACGTGAACGGATCGGTGCCAAGCGCGATTTTCTGGAATATGCCAACACTCGCGCCGCAGATCATGACGCCGCTGACTGCCATAAGCTTACGTCTCATCTCTCGCTTCATGTTTTCTCTCCTCTTCCTCCTATATCCTTAGAGGGACAGATTCATCTTCAATCTCATTTCGTCTGTGGGTTCTCCACGAACTATTTGATATTGTAGTCGTTCTGACGGCGCATTTCCATCCTCATCTGTTAGGTATTCATGGAAATTTGTTGACAAATTGAATCCTTACTCTGCTTCAAGGACGAAGAGGCGCGACCAGAAATCGGTGCAGTGCTTGCCCTCTTCGTGACTCTGCTCGCCAGCCGAGAAGTCCGTCGTGTCGAGGCCGGCACGCATGAGCTCAGCGCCCGTGAACACGCCCATCTCTTCGCGGTCATCGATGCGAACCTTGTAGGCAACCGTCTCATCGAGGCCGGCGAGCTTCATCCACGTGTACGGCGTGCAGGGGTGCGCGAGCATCTTGTAGTAACCGACGATGGCCTGACGGCGGTCATCCGAGACGACCATCCAGGCCGCGACGTTGCCCGTGAACGGGTCCTTGAGGCGGTAGAACGTCCCCTGCTGGATCAGCTTGCGGTACTTCTTCATGAAGCAGATCTGCTCGCGGACCTCCTCGAGCTCCTTGGCCGAGAGCTTGCCGAGGTCGAGCTCGTAGCCGAACGTGCCGAAGTAAGCGACATCGCCGCGCAGCTTGAGGCTCGTCTCGCGGAAGACCTGATGGTTCGGCGCGATCGAGACGTGCGATCCCATGAACGACACGGGGTAAGCGTAGCTCGTACCGTACTGGATGCGCAGTCGCTCGCCGCCGTCAGAGTCGTCGCTCGTCCAGCACTGCGGCGCATAGTAGAACATGCCCGGGTCGAAGCGGCCGCCGCCCGAAGCGCAGGACTCGAACAGGATGTTCGGGAACTCATGCGTCAGGCGCTCGTAGAGGCTGTAGACGCCGAGGATGTAGCGGTGGAAGATCTCGCCCTGATGTTCCGGCCCCCAGCCGGCCGAGCCGCACTCCGTGATGCTGCGGTTCATGTCCCACTTGATGTAGTCGATTTTCGCCGTGCTCAGGACCTTGTAGATGGAGTCGTGGATGTAATCGACGACTTCCGGGCGCGAGAAGTCGAGCACATACTGCTTGCGGCCATGCGAAGCATGGCGGCCCTCCGTGTGCAGGATCCAGTCAGGGTGCGCGCGATAGAGCTCGCTGTCCTTGTTGACCATCTCGAGCTCGACCCAGAGGCCGAATTTCATGCCGAGCGCGTTGATGCGCTCCGCGAGGCCCGTGATGCCGTTCGGCAGGCGGTCGGTATTCGGCCACCAGTCGCCGAGGCCGCTCGTCTCGCCGCAGCGCGTGGAGAACCAGCCATCGTCGAGGACGAAGAGCTCGACGCCGACATCGTGCGCCGTCTTGGCGATGCGCACGAGCTTCTCCTCATCGAAATCGAAGTACGTGGCCTCCCAATTGTTGATGAGGATGGGGCGCACCTTGTCGCGCCAGACACCGCGCGCCAGGCGCGTGCGGTAGAGCTTGTGGAAGTTCTGGCTCATGCCGTTGAGGCCGTGGTCCGACCAGACCATGACGGCCTCCGGCGTCTGGAACGAATCCGACGGCGCGAGCTGCCAACAAAACTCCTGCGGATGGATGCCCATCGTCACGCGCGTGACATCGAAGGTGTCGACCTCCGCCTGCGCGAGGAAGTTGCCGCTGTAGACGAGCGAGAAGCCGATGGCCTCGCCCTGCTGCTCGTCTGCCTGCGGGCGCTTGAGGATGAAGAACGGGTTGTGGACATGGCCGGACTGGCCGCGCAGGCTGCCGATGGACTGGATACCCGGGCGCAGGTGCGTGACGCTCTTCTGGCGCTCGCGGCCCCACCAGCCCGAGAACTGCACGAAGTCGTAGTCCGCATCGGGAAGGTCAATGGCGAGGCTCATCGCGCGCGTGAGCGCCACGGTCTCACTGCCCTTGTTGATGAAATAGGCGTTGCGGGCAATCGCATCGAAGTCGCGGAAGATCGTGTACGAAAGCACGAGCTCGACACCCGTCTTCTCATCGCGCAGCCGCACGAGGAGCGTGTCCGCCTCATCGTCCGCCTCCACATACGTGGCCGGCAGCCCCGGCAGCTTCGGCTTGCCCGCGACGACCTCGTGCGAAACGTAGCAGAAGTCCGTGATGTGGCTGCCGTCCGGCTGCGCGAGCTCCACTGCGCCCTCACGGAAGTCCGTAGTGCCGTACGAGGGATACTCCTGACGCAGATGCTCGCGCGAGAAACCGTACTCGTTATCAAAGACGTAGGCCGTCGTCGGGCGGTAGTAATCCGTATGGACAAAATGCCCGTAATCGCGGTCTTCCGGCAGGCGTGCGCCGAAGTAGAGCTGGCCGAGATGGCCGTCGCGCAGGACCTTCATGACGTAACTGATCCTATCGTTGTAGAGATGGAATTGCTGAGTCGCCGCCGCAAAAGAGATGCCCATAGAAAAAACCTCCTAAAATCAGACTATCGTGTTCTCATTCGTTTAGTCTTATTATAGGAGGTTTCGCCCTTTATTTCCATCCGCATCTGTTAGCAGGTAGCGGATTTTTGTTGTCTCTTATCCTTAATGAGGAGCCGTGATGTCGGCGAAGTGCGCGAGCAGCCAGGCAATCAGGTCCTCTTCGGCGCGGCAGCCTGTGAAATCGGCGAGGGCCTTGAGGTCTTCGTGCGCATTGCCCGAGGCGATGCTGATGTCTGCAGCCTCTAAGAGCTCCCGGTCGTTGAGGTAGTCGCCTAATGCGATGATGCGGGTCCCCGCGAATTCCGGCAGCTTGCGGACCTCTGCGAGCATCGAGCCCTTCGAGACGCCCTTGGCAACGAACTCGTGGTAATTCGCCTCCGAGTAAAAGTGATGCGAGCAGGCCGCCGTGCCGAACACCTCTGCTTCCTGCTCGAGTGCGCGCAGGTCCGCAGGGTCGGCACAGGCGAAGAACTTGAGCCACGGCGTCCTGCTGACATCAGCCACCTCCGCGAGATCGCTGTGGCAGTAGCGGTAGTGCTCGTGCGGCAGGCGCGGGTCATCGTTCTTCGGGTCGCTGATGATGTGGCAGTCCTCCTGCGTGTAGACCTCGATGCAGGCCTCCGGGAAGAGCTCAAGGCACCTTGCGGCAAAGCGCGGCCAGAGATCCGGCGCGCCCTCTGCTGTCAGTGGCTTCGTCACGAGCACTTTCTCAGCCTGCCAGTCGTAGAGCATCGAGCCGTTGAAGAAGATGCTCGGCGCCGTGATGGCGACATCCGTGAGGTAGCCCGCCGCCGCTTCCGGCGTGCGCCCCGTCGCGATGCCGAAGTGGCCGCCGCCCTCGATAAAGGCGGCAATCGCCCGCTTGTTCGCCTCTGACACGCAGCCGCCGTGCGGGATGATCGTGCCGTCGAGGTCGCTGATGATCGTATAGGATTCATATGGTTTCATGGAGTTCTTTCTCCCCTTCTGATTCATGAACGTATTTCCTGACGTCCTCATTATACCATATGTATGTCTCCGCACCACTCACTTCACCTTCACGCTGCGGTCCGACTGGCGCGAGCGGCGGAAAAAAGCAAAGCGCTCTAAGCGCATCTGCCACGACAGCATCATGTGGTGCAAGGTCATGAGCGGGTGATGCAGGAGCATGCGCGGGCCGCCATAGCGCATGATCGTCTGGATCTCTTGGCGCCGCGCCGGCGCGTAGCAGTGTATCGGGCAGACGCTGCAGAAGCTCTTGACCTCCATGCGCGGGCAGGCGGTGATGCGCGCCTCTGCGTAGTGGGCGAGCTCCTCACACTCCGGACAGAGCCCGCTGCGCTTGCCGTGATGGTCATGGCAGTAGATCTCGATGATCTTGGCCACCGTCTCCTGCTCCCGCTGCCGCTTCTTCTCGACATCCATGATATCGCCTCTTTCCTGTATTCCAAGTCCATGTATCTTCTATCGTACCTACTATCGTAACAAAAAAAGAAGAGCAGCGCGTTAACTTTTGTTACGCGCTGCTCCTGTGGATAAGTCGGAGCCTTCCGCACAAGTTATCCACAATTTGCACAGCAGTTATCCACCAAAAGTGTGGATAACTGCTGACTTGTCAAGGTCATATGTCTTCTTTCTTCTGGAAGAATGACAGCACGAGGCCGATTGCCGTCCCGCAGATGGCCGGCACGACCCAGCCCATCGTCAGCTTGTAGAACGGCAGGTAGGCCGTCAGGAGCTGGTTGAGCGGATGAAAATGGATGCCTGCTGCATTGAGGCCGTCAATCAGGGCAAAGACGAGCGTGAGGTTCAGCGCCCAGTGATAGATGCTCTTGCGCCAGCCGATGACGCGGTCGAACAGCGAGAGGATGACGAAGACGATGACGAGCGGGTAGATCGTCACGAGGAACGGCACGGCCAAGGCGATGATCTGCGTGAGGCCGACATTGGAGACGGCAAAGCTGAAGAGCGTAAAGAGAAGCAGCAATCGCTCGTAGGAGACCTTCTTCTTGAGGAGCTGGTTGAAGAACCAGGCGCCGCCTGAGAGCATGCCGCAGCTCGTCGTCAGGCAGGCTAGGATGATGATAGCCGCCAGGAGGCCGTTGCCGGCCGTGCTGAAGAAGATGCTGACGGCGCTCGCGAGCAGCTGGCCGCCGTTAGCTGAATGGCCGAGCACAGCGGCACTCGTCGCACCGAGATACGCGAGTGAGCCGTAGACGCAGGCCATGAGCGTGACGGTGATGAGGCCGGCAATCAGGCAGATGCGGCCGATCGCGCGGTTGTCCGTGACGCCGCGCATGCGCACGGCGTTGACGACGAGCGTACCGATGGCAACCGATGCCAAGAGATCCATCGTCTGGTAGCCGTCCTGGAAGCCCTGCGTGAACGGCGCATCAATGTAGTTGCCCGTCGCCGGCAAGATCGTGCCGAGCGGCGTGGCAAAAGCCTTGATGAACAATACGGCCAGCACGATGAGCAGGACCGGCGTCAGGAGCTTGCCGACGCGATCGATGAGCTTGTTGGGGTTCAGCGAGAGGTAGTACGAAGCGCCGAAGAACAGCGCCGTGTAGACGGCCTGCCCCACCATCAGCGAGTCCTCCTGCAGGAACGGGCGGATGCCGATCTCAAACGAGACGGCTCCTGTTCGCGGCACGGCAAAGACCGGGCCGATGCAGAGGTAGAGCACGACGAGCAGCGCCGTTGCGAACCACGGGTAGGTCCTGCTGTTGATGAGCTCGATGTAGCGGCCGCCCTGCAGCGCGATGGCCGTGATGCCCAGGAGCGGCAGGCCGACGCCCGTCGTCAGGAAGCCCAGCATCGCCAGCGGCGTGCTCGTGCCTGCCGCCTGTCCGAGTGCCGGCGGGAAAATCAGATTGCCCGCGCCGAAGAAGATGGAGAACATCATGAAGCCGATGGTGAGCAGTTCGCTCTTCTTGAATGAATTCATGGATTGATTCCTTTTCCTTTTCATTATTTTCACTTAACTTTTCAGCCAGCGATACTAATTGTATCACAGGATGTACATCTGCGCAAGACCACGTGTCTCTTTGTAAAGGAATCCGAACACAAAGAGCGCCTCTGACCGCGCATATGGTATAATGGAGAAAACGCAGTGAAAAGGAAGTGTCTCCCCATGGCAGAAGAAGCCGCTAACGAAAAAAAAGAGAAGAATACACCCGTGAGCATCCACAGGGCTCACGGGCAGGAGCAGCAGATCAAGATGGACGTCCTCGACATGGTCAACCGTGCCGAAGACCCGTTCGCCATTATCTACCACCTGGTCAAATGGCTCGGTGAGTTCTCCGGCGAACCCAGTTACGCCAAATACGTCGAGGACCAGATCCGCGCGGTCTACGGCCTCGCCCTGCAGCATGTCAAGCCCATGCAGGACGAACTCGCTGAAGTCGAGGCGCGCCTCAAGCGCATCGAGGCTGCCTACGAGAAGCCGGAGTTCACCGAAGAGGAACGCATCCGCATCGGCTTCGCGATCCAGCACCACAAGGAGAACATCGAGCGTCTCAAGGTCCTGATCAAGCAGGCCAAGGCCAACCACTCGAAGATGACCATCGAGAAAGACTGACCACACTGAAAAGCAGACGCAAAAAGAAAGAGGAGACGGCCCACGAGCATTGTGCTCATGCGTCGTTTCCTCTTTCTTTCTATTTGCCTATGTGCGTTATGCGCATGTTATGCCTCAGTCGAGTACATATACCGTCACATAGCGGCGGCCAAAGTCCATTGCCTGGCCGTAATCCTCCATGCAGAGGTCGATGCGGTCGCCGACGATGGCGCCGCCCGTGTCAGCCGCAATGGCTTCGCCGTAGCCTGGGATGTAGAGGCGCGTCCCGAGCGGGATCACGTCCGTATCGACGGCTGCGATGCCGTACTGGGCCGGCATGCCGGAAGCTGTGATGCCGTCGCCGCCGCCATCCCACGGAAGATATGCCGTCGCTTCCATCGTGTAGACTGCGCTGTAGGGTGTCATGCCATATGAGGTTTCAACCTGTTCTCTTGCTGGTTCCGGTTCGGTGATAGCCTGCGCTGCTGCGCTGTCTGTCACCGCTATGTCCATATTGCTGTGAATTTTCGCGTCCATGCCCGGCGATGCGGTCACATCGTCCGGATTGTAGCCCTGCTCGAGGAGGGCGTCTTTGACTGTCCGAGTGCTGGTCAGGACTTCCTTTTTCTGTCCCTGGTAATCAATCGTGATAGGGACCGCTCGATAAATCGTGATGTCTGTGCTTCTGTCGTCGAGTTTCTGTAACTGGTAGGAATCTTTGGCGCTGAGTTTCACGCCAGCTCGTTCAAGTATTGCTTCTGGATTTCTGTGTATTGTGCTGAGTTCAATCGTGCGTCCATCGACATGGATCTGTACCTGATGTGCATTGTCGGGTGCGCCAGCGCGCGTGAATCCCGCCGTCATCATGAGCATGATGACCAGCGTCATGCATACCAGGATCTTCTTTTCGGCTTTGTTGTGCAAGGAAATGAGTCGTCTTATACTCATTCAATCCCCCCTTTTTTTGTGATGGGAACCTTAAGAGAACAATTTCAGTATAGCATGGCAAAACAAGCAGTGTCAAACTGCATGGTTCTATTGTCCCACTTGAAGCTGAAATCAACCTGAAAAATGGGAATGAAAAAGTGGTGAGCCGCTCTTTCATCGAGCCACTCACCACTTTTATGTTCTATGCTTATAGACCGTATAACTGGACCGCATTCTCGGTGGTCCTCGCCGCCACTTCTTCAAGCGTCATGCCGCGCAATTCGGCTACTTTTTCAGCGACGAATCGCACATACGCAGGTTCGTTCCGCTTGCCGCGCATCGGTACTGGCGCCATGTATGGAGCATCCGTCTCAACGAGCAGGCGTTCCATCGGCACAGCCTTGACGATCTCCGGCAGCTTCGCCGCGTTCTTGAACGTCAGCGGACCGTCGACGCCGATGTACCAGCCCATCTTGATGAGCTCTCTGGCCATCTCATAGCTGCCTGAGTAGCAGTGCAGGACGCCGCGGATGCCCTTGCCCTCTTTCTTGAGGATGGCGAGCGTGTCGCCGTGGGCGTCGCGGTCGTGGATGCAGACGGGCATGTGCAGCTCGCGCGCAAGGTCAAGCTGGCGGATGAAGATGCGACGCTGGAGTTCGCGCCGTTCCGCATCCTTTTCCCAGTAGTAGTCGAGGCCAATCTCACCGATGGCGACGACCTTTGGCATGTCCGTCCAGCCCGCGAGGATGTCGTCCTCGCGCGAGGTCATCTCAAAGGCTTCCTCCGGATGGATGCCGACGCCGGCGTAGAGACCGTCGTAGGCCTCGGCTAGGTTGACAGCTGCCTCTGATGAGGCGAGCGTATCGCCCATGTTGATCATGCGCGTGACGCCGGCCGCTCTGGCACGCTCCACCGTCTCTTTGACATCGTCCTGGAACTTCGCGTCATTGAGATGCGTGTGCGTGTCGACGAGTTCGATGCCCATCAGCGCACCTCGGTACCCGCCGGCATGTTGACCTCGAGCACCTTGAGCCCCTTGCCGTCGCTGGCCGCCAGGATCATGCCCTCCGAGACGACGCCGCGGAGTTTGGCCGGCTTGAGGTTGGCGACGAGCACGACGTGCTTGCCGACGAGCTCATCAGGCTGGTAGAACTGAGCAATGCCCGAGACGACCTGGCGCTGCGGCTGGCCCTCGCCGAGGCTCAGCTGGAGCTTCAGCAGCTTGTCGGCCTTCGGCACCGGCTCGGCTGCCACGACCTCTGCTACGCGCAGCTTGACCTTGCCGAAGTCCTCGATGCCGATCACGCCGGGCACCTCTTCCTTCGGATCTGCCTTCTTCTGCTTGGCGGCCTTCTCCTGCTTAGCCTTCTTGGCAGGTTTCTCCTCTGCCTCTTTCTCGACTTCGATGCGCGGGAAGAGCTGCTCCGGCTCGCCGACCTTGAGGCCTGCCGGCACGCCACCCCACGACTCGATGTCCTCGATCTGGACGTCCTTGAACGCCTGCGGCAGGTTGAGCTGCTTCCAGATGCGCTCTGCCGTGACCGGCATGAACGGGGAGATCAGCACGCTGATGACGCGTAGGGATTCCGCCAGATTGTACATGACGTTGGCAAGCTCCTGCTTCTTCGCAGGGTCTTTGGCCAGCGCCCACGGCGTCGTCTCGTCGATGTACTTGTTCGCGCGGCTGATGAACGCCCAGACCTTCTTGATAGTGGCAGAGAGCTGCATGTCCTTCATGTTCTTCTCGAAGAAGTCCACCGTCTCCTTGGCGTCCGCCTTGAGCGACTTGTCGACTTCGCTCTCGCCCTGCGGTGCGAGCAGGACGCCATCCTGGAACTTGATGGTCATGTTGAGCGTGCGGTGCAGCAGGTTGCCGAGATCGTTCGCGAGGTCGCTGTTGATGCGCTGGATCAGAGCATCGCGCGAGAAGTTGCCGTCCTGGCCGAGGTTGATCTCGCGCAGCAGGAAGTAGCGGATGGCATCGGCGCCGAATTCGTCGATAAGACCATTCGGATCGACGACATTGCCCTTGGACTTTGACATCTTGTCGCCGTCGACGATGAGCCAGCCGTGGCCATAGACCTTCTTCGGCAGCGGCAGGTCGAGCGCCATGAGGATGCACGGCCAAATGATCGTGTGGAAACGCACGATCTCCTTGCCGACGAGGTGCAGGTCAGCCGGCCAGTACTTGTGGAACTTCTCCGGGTCGTCGAGGAAGCCGATCGGCGTCAGGTAGTTCGTCAGTGCGTCGAACCAGACGTAGATGACGTGCTTCGGATCGATGGGGACCGGGATGCCCCAGTTGAACGAGGTGCGCGAGATGCAGAGGTCGTCAAGGCCCTGCTTGATGAAGTTGATCATCTCGTTGCGGCGCGAGACTGGCTGGATGAAGTCCGGATGGTCCTCGATGTACTGCAGCACGCGGTCCGCATACTTGCTCATCTTGAAGAAGTACGCCTCCTCGGAGACTTCCTGCACCGGGCGGTGGCAGTCCGGGCAGCAGCCGTTCTCGTCGAGCTGGTGTTCCGTCCAATAGCTCTCGCACGGCGTGCAGTAGAGGCCTTTGTAGGCGCCCTTGTAGATGTCGCCCTTCGCGTAGATGCGGTTGAAGATCTCCTGCACGACGCGCTCGTGGCGCTTCTGCGTCGTGCGGATGAAATCATCGTTGCTGATGTGGAGGCGTTTCCAGAGATTCTGGAAGCCCGCCACGATCTTGTCGACGTACTCGATTGGCGTGACGCCGGCCTCTTCGGCCTTCTGCTGGATCTTCTGGCCGTGCTCGTCTGAGCCCGTCAGGAAGAAGACATCGTCGCCGATGAGGCGATGGAAGCGCGCGATTGAATCCGCGATCGTCGTGCAGTAAGCGTGTCCGATGTGGAGCTTGGCACTCGGATAGTAGATCGGCGTCGTGATGTAGAATGGTTTCTTTTCCGTCATGAAAGTTCCTCCCCGTCAGGCGCTAATGGAACGCCTGCGTAAAATTCACTGGATCCTTGCGAATCGATTGTGTTCACTATATTATAAAACAATTTCCCCAAAAATGGAAATAAGCGCGGCTCACTTGAGGCAGGCTTCGAAGATGAACTGATTAGCCAGCACGTTCATATTCGCCGAATTGATGTCGGCCGCCTCGCCGAGGGCCTGCCATGCCTTCTCGTACTTCTTCTGCCGGATGTAGGCGACGGCCTGCGCATTCTTGGCATCGGCCGTCTGCGGCGTCAGGCGCAGCGCCTCCTGGAAGTCGGCCAGCGCCTCCGACTCCTTCTTCTGGTCCAGCGCGATGAGGCCGCGGTTGTACCAGGCCTGCATGAACTCCGGGCTGAGCTTCAGCAGCGCATCGTAAGTCTTGAGCGCATCCTTGTGCCGGCCCTCGCGCTGCTGCGTGATGGCGAGATTGTAATGCGCAGCCATCGAGTCGGACTTGAGCCCAGCTGCCTGCCGGAAGTCCGACTCGGCCTGCTTGTAATCGGCGCGGTTGAAGTAGACGATACCGCGGTACAGATAGGAATTAGCCTCGTCCGGCATTTGGCGGACTTTCTTCTCTGCGGCGGCCAGCGATGCGTCGGAGCCGTCCGGCGCCTGTGCCTGCTGCCATAGATAGAGGATCTCCTGGCCGTAGCGCGTGCCAGGCACGGCCCAGACGCCGTTGAGCCCCGTCCACCTCGTGATGTGGCCGTGGATGTCGGGGCGGTTGCGGACGACGTGGTTGTAGCGCGGGTCGACGATCGCGCTGTGCGGCCGCTCCTGCGTGGCGTAGGCCATGAGGTGCTGGATGTGGGCGCGCACACCGAGCTGCGGCGTCGCGAAGCTCGCGCCCGGCTCGCGGTTGCCCGTCGCGCCGAGCCCGCAGAAGTTGTTCTGTTTGGGCGAGACATCGCCGCCATAGGCGAAGAAGCCCGTCTCCTTCAGGGCCTGGCAGAGCGCGATATCCGGCCGAATGCCCTCTCGCCCGGCCTCCTCATAGTAATAGCGGACGATGTCCTCGACCGAGCAGTTGAGCTTCGGCTGCGAATTGCGTTTCTCGATGTAATGGACCATCTGCTCTTCTGATGCCTCGGCCGCGCCCATGATCGTGATGGTTTCGGCAGCGGCCTCCGCCTCGAGCATCGGTTCCTCGTAGGCCGGCGCCAAGCGCCACTTGACGCTGTCCATCGCCCGACGGTTGACCTTGCCCGCCATCTTCTCGGGGAACGAAGGCCGCCCCGGTATCGTGCGCACCGATGCAGGGACTGCCGCCTTGACCGGAGCAGCAGACGTCGAGGCCGCCGTCGCTACCGTCGAGGCGGTCGCTGCGGCAGCCTGGGCCGTCAGCGGCATGAGCATGGACGGCAGCGAATAGAACGAGGCCCCGCAGAGTGCAGTGGCTAGCATCACACGCGAAATCTTCATAGAAACCTCCAATTTGTCATTTATCGTTTTTGACCATTATACCATATAAAAATGCCCTCCGCCGCTTGCGCTTTGGAGAGCATTAAGGATCTCATCATTCTGGTATTTTGCAGGGACCTGTCGATTCGCGCGTGATCAGGATATTCTCGAGCGTGATGCGCTTGCTCTGGCCGCCGTGGATCATCTCGACGAGCACGGCCGCGGCATTGCTGCCGAGCTGGAACATGTTCTGGTCCATCGTCGTGATCTGTGGTTCCACGAGCTTGGAGAGCGTGATGTTATCGAAGCCGATGACTGAGATGTCCTCCGGCACGCTGAGGCCGAGGCGCTTGCAGGCGCGGATGGCACCTGTCGCCATGAGGTCGTTGCAGCAGAAGATTGCCGTCGGGTCAAGCGTCGGTATCGTCTTCATGAGCTTGATGCGCGCGGACGTCACCGTATCGATGTTGTTACCCTCGCCGATGTCGACGATATGGTCCTCATCAAAGAGGCCGCGCTCGGTCATGAAAGCGCGATAGGCCCTCTCCTTGACCGTATAGGAATCGGAATTCTCACCGCGGACGAAGAGGATGCGCTTGTGGCCGAGCCCCGTCAGGTACTCAAGGGCCTGCCGCGTGCCGAGCGCCTCGTCGTTGGCGACGTAAGAGACATTCGGGATGCGGTGGTAGCCATTGATGAAGACGAGCGGCACGCGCTTGACGATGCGGCGGTAGAAGTCCTCGCGCAGGCCTTGCGTGTTCGGACTGATGACGATGATGCCGGAGACACTGCGCGAGACGAGCGCATTGATACACTCCATCTCGAGTTCCGGATCATTCTGTGCACAGTTCAAGAGCAGGGAATACCCCTGGCGGCGCATGGACTTCTCGATGCCATCGATGACCTCTGCGAAGAACATGTTGTAGAGGCCGGGCACCACGACGCCAATCGTCGAGGAATGGCGCGTGTTGAGCTCGCGGGCCTGCACATTCGGCACGTACTGCAGCGCATTGATGGCCGCCTGGACGCGCTCCCGCGTCTCCGGCTTGACGGGATAGTTCCCGTTGACCACACGCGATACCGTCGCCACCGAAACGCCTGCCTCCTTGGCTACATCCACGATCGTGGCTTTCTTCTTCATTTCCATTGGTGTTCCCTGCTTTCTTTGGATCTGGAGACTCGTCCTCAATCCTCAGCAGCAGTTGCGACAAAGCGATCAAACGCTTCCATGCCCTTTGCGTCACGCTTGTAGACGCCAGCATGGGTGAGAACAATCTCGAATACCTTACCGATCTCTTCCTGGAGGATGCCTTCTACATTCTCCTGCGAGACCTCTGGATACTTCTCGCGGAGCATCTTGTACCAGTCTGCATGGCTGGCAATCTCCGGCATGCCCGAGATGTCAGGCGTACCCTTGACGAGCTCTGCGCCGAGGAGAGCCATCTCCTTCTTGAGGCGGGCTGGCAGCACAGCGAGGCCCATGACCTCGATGAGGCCGATGTTCTCCTTCTTGATATGGTGCACTTCGGCATGCGGATGGAAGAGTCCGAGCGGATGCTCCTTCGTCGTGCGGTTGTTGCGCAGCACGAGGTCGAGCTCGTAGAGGCTGCCGCGGCGGCGCGCAATCGGCGTGATCGTGTTGTGCGGTGTGCCGTCCGTCTCTGCGAGGATCTCGACACTCGGGTCGCTGTACTTGCGCCATGCGCCGAGAATCTTCTCGGCGAGATCAGCCAGCTCTTCGCGGTCCTCGCCCTGCAGGCGGATCGTCGACATCGGCCATTTGACGCGGCCGACCTTGATGTTCTCAAAGCCCGGGAAGGTGTACGTCTTCTCGATTGGCGCCTTGGCCATCGCGAAGGTGTAGCGGCCGCCCTGGTAGTGGTCGTGCGAGAGGATGGAGCCGCCGACAATCGGCAGGTCTGCATTCGAGCCGAGGAAGTAGTGCGGGAAGATCGTCACGAAGTCCAGGAGATTCTCGAAGCTCTTGCGCGAGACCTTCATCGGCACGTGCTTGCGATTCAGGACAATGCAATGTTCATTATAATACGTGTAAGGGGAATACTGCAAGAACCAGCGGTGTGCGGAGAGGCGCAGCGGGATCAGGCGGTGCGTCTCTCGCGCCGGATGACCCGGATGGCCGGCATATCCTTCGTTCTCGCGGCAGAGCAGGCATTTCGGGTAGCCAGACGACGGCGCGAGCTTTGCCTTGGCGATGTCGCGCGGGTCCTTCTCCGGCTTCGAGAGGTTGATCGTGATGTCGAGGTCACCGTACTCCGTCGCCGTCTTCCAGATGATGTTCTTATCGATGCGGTCCTTGCGGATGTAGTTCGACGCGATGCTCATCTTGTAGAACTCGTCCGTCGCGGCCTTCGGGCTGCGAGCGTAGTCGCTGCGGAAGCGGCGCACGACCTCAGACGGGCGCGGCATCACGCAGTCCATGATGCGCGTGTCGAAGAGATCGCGGTTTTCCGTCGTGTTCTCGATGAGCCCCTTCTCAGCGGCGTAGTCGAGCATGTTCTCGAGGATTGGCATCGCCGTCGGCAGCTTCTCGTCGACGAACTCCGGCTCGAATGCGTCTACCTTGAGGACGTCGAGCAGGCGGTTGGCTGCATAGTAGTAGTCGTCCTCATTGATCAGCATGTTCTGCTTGGCAAAATTCAACAAGCGGTTGATTTCCGTATTGATGGACATGATTTTCCTTCCTTTCGGATTTTCTCGGCTCTCGGCTCCTGAAGAGCCGCTGTCTTATTTCTCGTAGCCGTTCGGGTGCTTCTGATGCCAGATCCAGGCCGTGCCGATGACCTGCTCGACATTCGTGTAGCGCGGCTTCCAGCCGAGGATCTTGCGGGCTTTCTCCGAAGATGCGATGAGCTGGGCCGGGTCGCCAGCGCGGCGTGCGCCCATCTCGACCTTGATGTCCTTGCCCGTCGCCTTCTTGGCTGCCTCGATCATCTCTTTGACCGAGAAGCCCTTGCCATTGCCGAGGTTGAAGATGTTGCTCTCGCCGCCCTTGCGCAGGTACTCGAGTGCCAGCACATGAGCGTCGGCGAGGTCGATGACGTGGATGTAGTCGCGCAGGCACGTGCCGTCCGGCGTCGGATAATCATCGCCGAACACCGTGATGTGGTCGCGCTTGCCGAGCGGAACCTGCAGGATCAGCGGAATGAGGTGCGTCTCCGGGTTGTGGTCCTCGCCGATGGAGCCATCGTCGAGTGCGCCGGCTGCATTGAAGTAGCGCAGCGAGACGTAGCGGATACCGTCAGCGCGGCTGACCCACTTCATCATCTTCTCCATCGTGCGCTTCGACTCGCCGTACGGGTTCGTCGGCTCCGTCGGGTCGTCTTCCATGATTGGCACGCGCTTCGGCTCGCCGTAGACGGCAGCCGTCGACGAGAAGACGATCTTGTCGACGTGGTTGCGCACCATCGACTCGAGCAGCACCTGCATGCCGTAGACGTTGTTGTTGAAATACTTCAAGGGTTTCTGGACGCTCTCGCCGACGAGGGAGTTCGCCGCAAAGTGAATGACGGCCTCGATGTCGTTCTCCGTGAAAATCTTGTCGAGAATGGCCGCATCGCGGATATCGCCCTCATAGAACTTCGCTTTCGGATTCAGGGCATCGCGGTGACCCGTCTGCAGATTGTCGACGATGACGACATCTTCGCCCTTCTCCACGAGCTGATGAACTGCATGAGAACCGATATAGCCAGCGCCGCCACAAACCAGAATAGACATATGTAATCTTCTCCTTTTTTCTTTCATGATACAACAGATTGCACCTGGAAATCTGACTGAGATGTTAACTTCTTGTTAAACCAACCTTGCCTGCATCACTCTTCAATGCGATGCGTGCCGTCCGAGATGCTGGCCACGACGAAGCTCGGTGCATAACCGATCTTCTCCGTGTACTGCTCGCCGACGTTCTTCTTGAAGGCTTCGATCGCGTCGTTCTTGACGAGGCTGACCGTGGAGCCGCCGAAGCCTGCGCCCGTCATGCGCGAACCGATGACACCGTCCTGCTGCCATGCGATCTCTGCGAGCGTGTCGAGCTCCTTGCCCGTCACTTCGTAGTCGTCGCGCAGCGAGAAGTGCGACTCGTTCATCAGGCGGCCGAACTCCTTCACATCGTTGTTCTCGAGAGCCTTGACAGCGTCGAGCGTGCGGTTGTTCTCGTAGACAGCGTGGCGTGCGCGGTGGCGCTCGAGGACTTCCTCGATGTGGCCGGCAATCTGATTGAACTCATCGTTGCCGAGCTCACCGAGAGCCTTGAGGTCCGGCTTGACTTCCTTGAGCTCATTGAGCGCATGCTCGCACTGTGCGCGGCGAACATTGTAGGCCGAAGATGCGAGGCTGTGCGGCTTATTCGTGTTCGTGATGACGATGCTCGCATCCTCGAGCGCGATCTTGCTGTAGCGATAAGCGAGCGTGTTGCAGTCGAGCAGGATAGCGCAGTCCTTCTTGCCCATGCCGACAGCGAACTGGTCCATGATGCCGCAGTTGACGCCGACGAACTGGTTCTCGGCCTTCTGCGAAAGCTTGACCATCTCGATCATGTCAAGGCCAAAGCCGAATGCTTCATTGAGGATGACCGACGTCAGGACCTCCAGAGAAGCCGAAGAGGAAAGACCAGCGCCCGCCGGCAGCGTGCCGTAGATCAGGATGTCGAAGCCGTGCGTGGCCTTATGGCCGGCCTTCTCGAAGACATCGACGACGCCCATCGGATAGTTCGCCCAATCCTTGGCAGCGTCGTAGGAAAGACCCGTCATCGGGAATTCGATGATGCCCTTGTCTGCGAGGTTCATCGAGTAGATGCGCGTCGTCATATCCTTGCGGTCTGCAACGACAGCATACGTGCCGAGCGAGATTGCGCACGGGAAGACGTGGCCGCCGTTGTAATCCGTATGCTCGCCGATCAGGTTGACACGGCCCGGGGAGAAGTAGCTGCGCTCAGCCTGGCCACCGAACTGCTTCGTGAATTCCTGTTTCATCGTCGCTAAGATTTCCATTTTGTAACCCTCCATCTTTTCTGTAACCCTACATCGCCTTGCGTCCCGATTGGACGGCTCGCTGCTTTGGATACAAGCGCTTACCGGGTCAATACAGCACGGTAAACGTTTTCTTATAGCCCCTAAAAGAGGGTGCAAACCCGATTATTTACCGATTTGCACCTTCTTTTTTCTTGTTGTCTCTAGTTTACCGCTTCTGTCTTGTATTGTCAAGTATTATTGTAAACGTTTTCTTGAATTGTTTCTATGGCACAAAAAAGACCAGGCAAATGCCTGGTCTTCTATAACTGATTTCTATTGTGCTCATGAGTCCGCCTGCAGCAAGGCATTGTAGACATCACGGCGCGCGATGCCGAGCCGCTTGGCCGCCTCGCGCATCGCGTCCTTCTTGCTGAGCCCGCTCTCCATGAGTGCATGGCAGAGCACGACGGGGTCTTTCACCGTCTCCTCTTCTGGCGCCTGTTCGCCCGAGAAGCCCTCGACGATCAGCACGTACTCGCCGCGCGGCTCCTGCTCCTCATAGTACGAGCAGAGCTCCTGCAGCGTGCCGCGGCGGAACTCCTCATAGCGCTTCGTGAGCTCGCGGCCGAAGGCGGCGCGGCGCCCGCCGCCTAGTACCTCAGCGAGCTGGCGCAGAGTCGCGCGCAGGTGATGCGGTGCCTCGTAGAAGATCAGGGTCTCGCGATGGCCCTTGACCTCCTCGAGGACTTCTTTCTGCTTCTTGGCCGTCTTGGGCAGGAAGCCGACAAAGGTGAAGCGCGTCGTGTCGAGACCGGAGCAGATCAGGGCCGAGAGCCCTGCATTGCAGCCCGGCAGCGGCGAGACGCGGATGCCCGCCTCGATGGCGAGCATGGCGAGGTGGCTGCCCGGGTCGCAGATGCCCGGCAGTCCCGCATCGCTGACGCAGATGAGGTCGTGTCCCTGCATCAGCCATTCGATGAGCTCTGGCCCCTTCGTGAATTTATTGTGCTCGTGGTAGCTCGTGAGCTTTGTGTGAATGTCGAAGTGCGTGAGGAGCTGACGCGTGTGGCGCGTATCCTCCGCCGCAATGAGCTCCACCTCGCCGAGCATGCGCACCGCGCGGTACGTCATGTCCTCGAGATTGCCGATTGGCGTCGCGCAGAGGTAGAGCGTGCCTGCGGCATCCGTTCTCTTCTCATCTTCTTGTTGCTTCATGTCTCTTCTCCTGCATCCTGCATGCCGTAGATGGCCAGGATCTCCTCCGTATAGCTGCCGTCCTCCCGATGCACGATGAGAGGCGGCATGACCTTGAGGCCGCCCGGCGCTGCACCGACGACGGCCTCGATGAGCATCATATTCGGCGCCTTGTCCGCCTTCGGCTGCACCATGCGCAGCCGCTTGGGCTCCATCTGGTGCTCGTGCATCGCGACGATGATCTCGCCGAGCCGTTCCGGCAGGTGGACCATCGCAAAGCGGCCGCCGAACTTCAGCGCGTAGCGCGCTGCACAGACGACGTCTGTAAGGGTTGCTGTGAACTCATGGCGTGCGCGCGCGACGCCGCTCATCTTGTTGACCTGGCCGTGTGCCACAGGGCGGTACGGCGGGTTGGCCAGCACGACGTCGAATGACTCCGCCGGGTAGAGCGAGCGGATGGCCCGGTAATCGCCCTCTTTGACGGCGATCTTCTCTTCCAGCTCATTCATATGGACATTGCGCGCGGCGAGCTCAGCCATGACGGGACTTATTTCCACTGCCTCGACGTGCGCGACTTCATCCGCTATGAGCAGCGGGATGACCCCCGTGCCCGTGCCGAGCTCCAGCACGCGCTGCCGCGAGCGGTAGCGCGGGAAGTGGGCCAGAAGGACCGCATCGAGCGAGAAACAGAACTCCCTCGTATTCTGGATGATCTTGCGGCCACTCCTCATAAGGTCATCGAGCCGCTCGTGCTCGCCGAGCGCGACTTCTCTCATGACGGCTGGTCCTGACGGCCCGCATCCTTCGGCTGACCGCCCTCGCGCTTCTCGCGCGGTGCCTTCGGCCGGCGCGCATTATGCGGCCGGCTCTGGCGTTCGCCGCTGCGGTTATCGCGCGGACGGCGGCTGCGGCGGCTGCGCGTGCCGTGCTCTGCGCCCTGCGCTGCGCTCCCGTTGCCATTCCCGTTCCCGCTGCTGCGGACACTGCGCTCGCGGCCCTCGTGCGGGCGGCGTTCTCTGCGCTCACGTCTCGGACGGCGCTCCTCGCGCGATTCGCGCGGCTTGGCATCAGACTCCTGCTTCTCAGGCGCCTTGCCTTCACCTTCCTCGACCTCGATCTCCTGCTCGATGACATCTTCCCACGCGGCAACGACCGTGCGGCTGTTGTCGAGCAGGATGGTCGCCGTGCGGCGCTGCTGGTTGAGCGAGATGACCTTGCCCTCGCCGTCTACCGTGACGACGCGGCCGCCCTGCTGCGGCGGCTGGACCCGCTTCTGTTTCTTCGGGCACTCGCCGCAGTAGCAGTCGCTCTCGTACTTGAGGCAGCACATGAGGCGGCCGCAGATTCCCGAGATCTTTGTCGGGTTCAGCGAGAGGTTCTGCTCCTTGGCCATGCGGATCGACACGGGCTCGAAGTCCCCGAGGAATGTCGCACAGCAGAGCGGCCGGCCACAGCAGCCGATGCCGCCCATCATCTTGGCCTCGTCGCGCACGCCGATCTGGCGCAGCTCGATGCGCGTGCGGAAGACGGAGGCGAGGTCCTTGACGAGGTCGCGGAAGTCGATGCGGCCGTCTGCCGTGAAGTAGAAGATGATCTTGTTGAGGTCAAAGGTGTACTCGACGTCGACGAGCTTCATGGGCAGCTTGTGCTCGCGGATCTTCTTCTTGCAGATGACGCGCGCCTCTTTCTCATGCTTGCGGTTGTCCTCGACGCGCTGCATGTCGTGCTCGTTGGCGATGCGCTGGATGACCTTTAGAGGCTGCGCATCCGGCGCGAGCTCGACTTCCTCCGGTCCCGTGACCACGCGCCCGCATTCCATGCCGCGGGCGGTCTCGACGATGACGTGCTGCCCCCTGGCAATCGTGAGCTGCCCCGGGCTGAAATGATAGATCTTGCCCGCTGTCTTGAAGCGGACTCCGATGATTGTCTCCAAATTGTTCCTCCTAGTATATATCAACACGCGCGCTTCACGCTATCACGCAATCGCGCGCACGGATCAAGAAGCCTTCCATCAGAAGGCGAAGATTGACATTGGCCTGCAGGCGGCGCTGCACCTCACGGACCTCGGCTAAGAGCGCGAAGACGCGGCCCTCCGGATACGTCGGCAGGAGTGCTAAGAGCTTCGCGCGGATGTCCCCGTGGTAGAGCAAGGGGCTGCCGCCATCCTCCGCCAGCACGAGCAGGTCGCGCAGCAGCATGTTGAGGTACAGGAAATACTCGCGCAGCGATTCGCGGTCGCGCGCACCCATATCCGCGGCGAGTGACCAGACGCGCTCCATGTCAAACGACGGCAGCTGCGCCAAAAAGTCGAGCGCCTCATCGCGCAGGTGCAGGCCCTCGTGTTCGTGGAGCAGGAGCGCCCGGCCGAGGCTGCCGTCCGACAGAGCGGCGAGCTCCGCGGCCTCCGCCTCCGGCACATCGTGCTGGAGCAGCACAGAGCGCATCTCCTGCGGCGAGAGCATGCCGAAAGCCACGGGCATGCAGCGCGACAAGATCGTGTCGAGCAGGGCGCTGCGCGCGCTCGTGACGAGGATGAAGGTCACAGGACCTTCCGGCTCCTCGAGCGTCTTCAAGAGACTGTTCTGCGCCGCCTCATTCATGCGGTCGGCATCGTCGATGAGCACGGTGCGCCGCTTCGCGAGCACGGGATAGCGCGAGACCTGCGTCTGCATCGAGCGGATGGCCTCGATGCGGATCTGTGCGGCTGACTTGCCGTTCTGCTCAGGCACGACCTCGAGGTAGTCCGGATGCGAGCCGAGCTGCATCGCGCGGCACGACTCGCAGTGCCCGCAGGGGCCGTCCTCCGCATCGCAGAGAATGGCCGCGGCGAGCACGCGGCCGACCATGCGCTTGCCGATGCCATCCGGCCCCGTGAAGAGCAAGGCATGCGGCAGGCGGCCCTCGCGCAGCATCGTACGCAGTGCCTCCTTCTGCTTCTCATGACCTGAAATCGTATCCCATCGCAGTTCCATCCCGATTGCCTGCCCCTTCCATGCCCCCGATGAAGTCCGTCAGGGTATTCATTTCATTATATCGTCGTACCGGTTTTTTCGCAATGGCACCCCGCAAAAAGACCGCATGCCGGCGTGTCTCAACCGACATGGCTCAATGGTTCACAGCGGCCTCGCTGCCGTGCACCTTCTCGTGCACCTTGCCGACATAGCCGTCCGGCAGGATGTGCATGTCGACGAGGATCTCCTGCACGCGCACGGCCGCATAGAGGTTGAAGCGCACATCGGGGTCACTGAGGTCGCGCATGAGCAGCTGCTCGATCTTATCGCTGCGGTAGCGCACCGTATTGGCGTGGACGAAGAGCTCTGCCGCCGTCGCCGAGTAGTTGAAATTCGTCTCCAGCAGCAGCTTGAGCGTCGCCAGGAGGTCGCCTTCGTTCTCACCGTCGTATTCGAGCAGGCGCCCGAGCGCTGAGCGGCAGAACGCGAAGGCCGACTCCACGCCGCCAGCAAAGATATTGCTGAGGATGCCGCAGTCCTCGTAATAGCGGAAAAAGCCGTGCTCGTGCTTCGTCCTGCCGTAGGACAGCGTCATGCGCGCCTCCTGATAGCTCCGCTGGAGTTCAGGCAGCTTGTGCACGCTGCCGAGGCCGCAGTCGACCTGTACCTGATGGCGCTTGGAGAAGTCCTGCTGCCAGTCCTGCAGCATCTGCTGCATGCCCGCCGTGTGATCGCGCAGGGCCGGCTCGAGATTGCTGTCCACGTCCGGCATGATCACGAGGCCCCTGCCCTGCCACGTCAGTGGACATAGGATGGCATCGGCGTAGCGATGCGCGAGCTGCAGTAGGCTGCCCGTGAAGTCCACCTCCATATCCGAGATGGACTGGTCTTCGAAGTCCACCAGCATCACGCGATACGCCTGGGCTGCATCGAGGTCGATGCCGTTCTGGTGCAGCAGGTCCTCGAGGCGGTACTGGGTACTGGCAAACGCCTTCGTGAGGATCTGGTCGGTCACGCGCCGGACCTCCTGACCGAGGTCGATCTGGCTGCGCAGGAAATACGAGAGTGCCAGCCGCACTGGCTTCACCTTCTGGACGAGTCCATCGATCTCGTCCTCTGTCGTCCGGCTGATGAACAGGAAGAGACGCAATTCTTCCTGTGGCAGGCTCGTCTGCAGCACGAGCAGGCGCCGGTCATGCATGTAGTAGTACTGTTCGTCTTGAAACGATGGCATATGGCAGAGGATTTTGCGGATGGACTCTGCCACGGGAATCCGTTCCGGATAGAATTCCCTGCCATTCCCTGCGACGAGGAGGATTGGTTTGCTCAGAATCTTCTTTAAATAGCGGCCGAGTCCGTCAGCACCCTGAACGATACTCGTCTGCAACAGCTCATATGACTTTTGATCCAAAGTATGTTCACCCTTTTCGAAAACCTTTCTCTACATTATAGCACAGGAATTCCCTCGAACTGAATAGCCCGCGACAAAAAGGAGTGCAGACCCTGCGGCTGCACTCCCGGATAAAACGATTCAATTTTTCTTGTCCCTGTACGGCAGATAGCGGTCGAACAGCGCGATGACGCGGTCCGAGGCCGGCGTCAGGAGCATCCAGCTCAGGACGATGCTGCAGATGGAGCCCGAACCTACGACGACATCCGTCAGCCAGTGTGCGCCCGACATGATGCGCGGCATCGAGAAGACGATGACGACGAGTAGGCTAGCGGCAAAGGCCCTCTTGCCGAAGTAGCGCAACATGTAGAACGTGAAGATCAGCAGCATCATGCCGTGGTCGCCCGGAAAGCTCGTGCTCGACCAGTCCTTGGCCGGCCAGCCCGTGAGCTCCGAGACGCGCAACACGGGCACGCCCTGCAGCGTGAAGAACTTCGTCGCGCTCGGCCGCTCAAAGCCGAGCATCATGTCGAACTGCTTGGCGATCACGGCCGTCACGAGCATGGTCAGGCCGATGCAGAGCATCCAGCGCCGCCCCTTGGCGTCCTGCAGCCGGTAGTAGTGGTAGAAGATGCCAAGCATGAAGAGAAACGCCACGGCGTCGAACGGCCGCAGATTCGTGAAGGCCACCAAGTAGAGCAGGGCCTGGCTCTGCCCAATCAGGTGATTGAAGAAGAAAAAGACCGATTTGTCAATCTCATACCAAAAGCCTGCCTGTCCAGGCAGCAGCCAGCTCGCAAAGAGCAGTATGCCAAAGATTGTGAAGCCCAGCACCCCGAGCCATCGTTTTGTTGTCAAGAGAATATCCTTCTTTCTAACGTTCTAGCATTCTCGCAATCCTGCCATGGCGAGCACGTCATTTGCTGCTGCGCTTAGCGCGCACATAGCGCAGGGCCGAGAGCCCGGCCACTGCGCCCTCGTGGACGGCCTTTGCGACCTGCAACAGGCCGCCTGTGCAGTCGCCCGCGGCGAAGAGTCCCGGCACATTCGTCGCCTGCTGCGCATCCACCTTGACGTCCGTGCCGTCGAGCATGGCACCGATCTTGCGCGCGAGCTCCGAGCTGCCGGCCGTGCCGATGGCGAGAAAGATGCCGTCGAGCGGCAGCTCTGTGCCGTCCTCGAAGCGGACGCCCGTGACGCGGTCGCCGCCCTCGACAGCGGCCAGCTTCTGCGTACGGACCTCGATGGCATCGGGGACAGGTACTTGGAGCGGCTCGCCGTTTGTCAGCAGCATGACCTTGCCGGCATGCGGTTGCAGGACCTGCGCTTCGTGCAGGGCATACTCGCCCGAGCCGATGACCGCGACCTGCTTGCCGCGGTAGAAGAAGGCATCACAGATGGCGCAGTAGCTGACGCCCCTGCCCTCAAACTCAGCCACGCCGGGAATCGGCAGCGTACGGCGCGAAGCACCGGCGGCGAGCACGACGGCCGGCGCTTCCCATTCGTGTTGCTGAGCCTGTGCTTTGAAACCATCGAATGTGTCATTGAAGGAGAGCGCTAAGAGCTCATCCTCGACAATCTGCACGCCGAGCCGCTCGGCCCCCGCTGCGCCGCGGCGCAGCAGCTCCTTGCCGGAAATCGGCTCAGCAAAGCCGTAGTAATTCTCGATCTTCTCGGTCTTAGCGAGGCCGCCCGTCTCGATGCCCTTCGTCACGACCGTCACCGCGAGGCCGCCGCGCCTCGCGTAGAGCGCCGCCGAGATGCCAGCCGGGCCCGCGCCGATTACCAAGAGATCTGTCTTCTCCGTCTTCATGTTGAGACTTCCTTTCCCAAAAAATCATCATTCAAGATGCAAACTGCCAATCTGCGTATTTTCTCAGTATAGCAGGCAACCTCCCGAGCTTCCGTGAGCCAGTCACAAGCATCTCAGTCGGCGCGGATGGCCCAGCGCAGCTTCGTCGAGTGTGCGCGGCTGTTCTCGTAGCACTCCTCGCGGCTCGGGCGGATGACCTCGCGCGCGATATCCTGATAGATGCCCTGCTGATGGAACGCCTTGAACGCTTTCTTGACGATGCGGTCCTCGCCTGAGTGGAACGTCAGGATGGCGGCGCGGCCGCCCGGTGCCAGCGCATACGGAAGCTTCTCCATGAATTCGTAGAGGACTTCGTACTCGTGGTTGACGTCGATGCGCAAGGCCTGGAAGACGCGCGCGCTGCTCTTGCGGATGATATCGCGGCGGTCCGGCACCTTGCCCGCTGCATCGCGCGGCAGGCGCACCTTCTCGAGTGCAGCCTCGATGACCGCGTAGAGCTCGCGCGTCGTGCGGATGGGCCGGTGCTTCTCTGCACGAATGATCTGGCGCGCGATGGCCTCGGCATACGGCTCGTCGGCGTTTTCCTGCATCATGCCGACGAGCTCTTCATAGTCGAGCTGGCGCAGGCGGTCCGCCGCCGAGATGCCCGCCTGCGGATTGAGCCGCAGGTCGAGCGGGCCATCCGACTTGTAGGTGAAGCCGCGCTCTGGATTGTCGATCTGCATGGACGAGACGCCGAGGTCCGCGAGCACGAAATCGAACGGGCCGACTTCTTCTGCCAGCTTGTCGATCTCGCAGAAGTTCATCTGGCGGCGCTCCCAGATATCCGGGCCAAAGCCCTTCGCGCGGATGCGCGCCTCTGTCTTGGCCGACTCGATTGGGTCGACGTCGCCGCCGTAGAGATGACCTTTGCCCTCGAGCTTCTCGAGCATCGCGAGCGTGTGGCCGCCGTAGCCGAGCGTCGCATCGAAGCCGCGCTCGCCCGGCTTTATCGCGAGAACCTCGAGGATCTCCTTGACCATGATGGGGATGTGCGTGCCGGCCGGCGTATTGCCCTTGGCGCGCACATGGGCAATCTCCTCCCCGTACTTCTCCGGATTGAGCTCCTTGTACTTCTCCGCGAAATGGCGCGGGTAACGGCCGCTGTAATGGATGCGCCGCTTATGCGGCTTCTCCTGCTGCTGTTCATCATGACGTTCCATAATCATGCCTCTCTCTTTCATCTGTCCTAGTTTTACTATAGTAGTATAGCAACGCCGTTTCCCCGCTGTCAAAAAAATGTCTGCCAAGGTGTGCATTTTATCTCTTGACAGTCCTCCATAATCCCTCTATAATATATTTCATATTAATCATATATGCTTTCAAAAGCCATCATTCATCATCCGGTTCATTTCCAAGAAAGAAGGTATACTATGTCCAATCCCAATAAAGACTCCGTCGACCTCGCTAAAGACGAGGCCCTGCGCCAGCGCAAGGGCGTCCAGGCGAAGCAAATGATCTTGTGGTTCGCCGCGCTGATCGTCGGCGCCATTCTCGGCTGGATGCAAGTCCCCGCCCTCAACGAGCTCTTCAACTTCGTCGCCACGGTCTTCACGCGCCTGTTCCAGTTCATCGCCGTGCCGACCATCGCTCTCGCCGTCATCACGACGCTCTCGGCGCTCGGTGCCAAGAAGGACACGGGCCGCATCTTCGCGCACGCCGTCACCTACACGCTGCTGACGACGATTTCCGCAGCTGCCATCGGCCTCGTCCTCTACCTCTGGATTGCGCCGGGCAACCTGCCGGCTGACCTCATCGGGGCCGGTGCCTCGGATGTCCCGATGCAGAAGCTCGGATCCCTCTCCTACTACGATCACTTCCTCTCCGTCATCCCGAACAACATGCTGCAGCCGTTCCTCGCTGGTAACGTCCTGTCGGTCATGCTGATTGCCGCAGCCGTCGGCCTCGCGCTCGCCTTCATGCCGAAGACGGAAAACCGCGCCGTGCTCCTCAAGGGTATCTACGGCCTGCAGGAGCTGCTCTTCACGCTGATCCGCGCCCTGCTCTGGGCTCTGCCGGCCGGCATCCTCGCCTTTGCCGCACAGCTCTCCTCGCAGATTGAGGCAGGCGTCATCGTCGGCGCACTCGGCAAGTACACGCTCGTCGTGCTCGGCGGCAACTTCATCCAGTTCTTCCTCGTCATCCCGCTCTTCCTGCTCGCGCGCGGCCTCAACCCGCTCTATGTCTTCCGCAAGATGGCACCGGCCATCGCCGTCGCGCTCTTCACGAAGAGCTCGGCCGGCACGCTGCCCGTCACGCTCGCCTCTGCTGAGGCACGCCTCAAGGTCAACCCGCGCGTCTCGCGCTTCGTCCTGCCGATCTGCACGACGATCAACATGAACGGCTGCGCGGCCTTCATCCTCGTGACCTCGCTGTTCGTCATGCAGAACGCCGGCTTTGACCTCTCGCTCGGCACCATGATCACCTGGCTCTTCGTCGCCGTCCTCGCCGCCATCGGCAATGCCGGTGTCCCGATGGGCTGCTACTTCCTGACCCTCTCGCTCATGAGCTCCCTCGGCGCACCGCTCGGCCTCATGGGTGTCATCCTGCCGATCTACACGATCATCGACATGATCGAGACGGCTGAGAACGTCTGGTCCGACTCCGCCGTCTGCGCGATGACCGACCATGACCTGCAGGGCAAGATCGAAGATTCCCGCGGCGAGACCGTCGAAGCCTGAGCCCGCTAAAAAACCATCCATCAGGTAATCTGATGGATGGTTTTTTTATGCCGCAGTATCAGCGCACTTTGAAGAGGCCCGGATTTGCCTCGGGCGTCAACGTCAGGATAAAATCGCCGGCAGCGTACGGTGCAAGCTCGTAGGCGCTGAAGTAGACGCGGATGCCGCCCTCGGACAGCATGGTCCAGACCGTGGACTTATCCCAGTCGAGGTACGGGTAGATGGACTCGAGCTGCGCGTCGATCGTGCGCCGGAACGTCTCATCCTCGCGCCCCGGGTACTGCGCGCGGAACGCCGCCGCTACAGCCGTCAGGAAGTCCCGGCGGCTCGCGACGATGTCGCGCAGCGCGATGGGCTCGCCTGTCCGGAGGTCCAGAGTCCAGCTCTGGTAGGCGTGATTCGGATGCGCGCCGCCCGTATAGGACTCCGTGCGCGTGCAGAAGCTAAGCACCTCCGCGTCGACACGCCCCCAATCTGCGATGACATGGCCCATGTAATAAGGCGCATACATCGGGAGGCCGTTCTCCTCGGTAAAGTGCACGGCATCGCTGAGCATCTTCTCGTCGCCTGCCCAGCGCGTGCGCTCCGCATCGTTCCACCGCGCGAGCGCCCGGCGCACATCATGGCCTGCTCCGTTTTTTGCAGCGAGTTCAAGGTATTTGCCCGTGTAGAGCTCCCTGCCCTGATGATCCTTGAGCACCACCTCATGCTGGCGCACTGTCACAGGATCACTCCCGGCAACTTCCTGGATGTGCTCCTGTCTCTTGTCCGCTGCCGAGGCAGTTTCTGCGGCCTGCAGATAGTCCGGCAGCGCGCTGACCGCCGAGATCACGCTGCCCGCGCCGACGAGCAGGGCAACGGCCAGCGTGCGGCCGAGATTTTTCCCAAGATGTTTCATCAAAGTCACCTCTTTTCAAGATTGTATCGTCCATATCTTCTCACTGAGGTAATTCGCGTTCCATGCAAAAAACTCCTGCCAGCCCCGCTCATGCGGGGTGACAGGAGTTTTTTCAGTAGCGCTGGCGGTCCTTAAGCGCGCGCTCGATCTCGCGCTTGGCGGCCTTCTCGTGAAGGTCCTGGCGCTTGTCGTAGTTGTGCTTGCCAGAGGCCAGTGCGATCTCCATCTTGGCACGACCCTGCTTGAAGTAGATCTTGAGCGGCACGAGCGTGAAGCCCTTCTCACGTGTCTTGGCGAAGAGCTTGACGATCTCGGCCTTGTGCATCAGGAGCTTCCTGCGGCGCAAGGGATCGTGGTTGAAGATATTGCCCTGGTCGTAGGGGCTGATGTGAAGATTCTCGACGAAAATCTCGCCGTTCTGGATGCTCGCATAGCTGTCCTTGAGATTGGCGCGGCCTGCACGCAGGGACTTGACCTCCGTGCCCTGTAGCGCGATGCCCGCCTCGTATGTCTCATGTATAAAGTAATCGTGACGCGCCTTGCGGTTCTCGCAGACCGTCTTGATCCCTGCATTCTTTCTTCCCATTTATCTCACCTGAGTGGTCTTATTTATTCGAGGACGTGCCGCCCTCCGTCTTGCGATGCGGGCGCGGGCGATGCTTTGGCGCAGCCTTTGCCTTCTCGGCACGCGATTCCTCGCGCAGCTTGCGCTCGTGGTATCCCGGCGGGTCCGGCCAGACGGCGCTGTTGAGCCCCGTGACCGTGACGCGGTGATAGTCGCGCTCGCCGCGGCCATTCTCGCGGTCACGGCGCTCCTGGCGGTTGCCGGAGCGCTCGCCGCCCCGACTCTCGCGGCGCTCTCTTCTCTCGCGCTTCTCGTGCGGCACACGCGAATTGTGCTCCGGACGGGAAAGCTTCTCGCCCGAGGCACCGCGGTTCTTCTTGCCGTGGCTGCGTTTCTTCTTCGCTGGCTTCTCCTCGCCCTCAGACGTCGGCAGGTCGGCAATGATGTCATCGATGGGACGGCGTGCCGGACGCTTCTTGGCATCCTGTCTGCCGCCCTTGGCCTTATCGCTCTTGTCGTTCTTATCGCTCTTTGCCGGCTTCGGTCCCTTATTGCGTCCGCCGCGCACGGCGTTCTTCATGGCCAGCGGGTCGTAGGCGCCGTTGTCCTTGAGCACGAAGTCGAGATTGCGCTCCTCGACGTTCGCGCGCACGAGCAGGATCTCGACCTCATCGCCGAGGCGGTACGCCTTGTTCGTGCGCTCGCCGACCATCGCGAACTGCTCCTCACGGTACTCATAGAAATCGTCGACCATCGTCGAGACGTGGACGAGGCCCTCGACGCCATTGTCGAGCTCGACGAAGATACCGAAGGCCGTGACGCCGCTGATGATGCCGGAGAATTCCTCGCCGACGAACTGCGCCATGTACTCGATCTTCTTCATGTCCGTCGTCTCGCGCTCTGCCTCGATGGCGATGCGTTCGCGCTCCGAAGCGTGGTCCGCAATCTCCGGCAGCATCGTGCGCAGCTTCGCCTGGCGCTCTGCCGGGATGCTGCCCGTCGCAAACGTCTCGCGCAGCAGACGGTGCACGATGAGGTCCGGATAGCGGCGAATCGGCGAGGTGAAGTGCGTGTAGTAGCGAGCGGCCAGGCCGAAGTGGCCGAGGCTCATGTCGCTGTAGCGTGCCTGCTGCATCGAGCGCAGCGCGACCGTGCTGATGATGCGCTCTTCCGGCTTGCCCTTGACCTTCTCGAGCACCTGCTGGACGTCCATCGGCTTGATGTCTCCCGTCTCCGACTGATGAACGAAGAGTCCGAAGGCACCGAGCAGGTTGTTGAGGCGCTCGATCTTCTCGTCCGACGGCTGTTCATGCACGCGGTACATGAACGGCTGATGCTTCGTGTCCATGTGGCGCGCCACCGTCTCATTCGCGATCAGCATGCACTCCTCGATGATGGACTCCGCCAGAGAGCCCTCGCGCTTGATGAGCGCAACAGGATGGCCCTTGTCATCGAGCTTGACCTTGACCTCCGGCACATCGAAGTCAATCGAGCCACGGCGATGGCGCTTGGCCTTGAGGACATGGCGCAGCGCTTCGAGCGTCTCGAGCATCTCGCGGATGTCCTGGTTGTCCGAGACGAACGGCTCCGCCTTGTCGACGAGCACCTTGTTGACGATGTTGTAGGTCAGGCGGCGGTAAACGTGGATGACCGTCGGGATGATCTCGTAGCTCGTGACCTCGCCCTCCGGCGAGATCTGCATCTCGCAGGCCATCGAGAGGCGGTCAACGCCGGCGTTGAGGCTGCAGATGCCGTTGCTGAGCTCCTTCGGCAGCATCGGGATGACGCGGTCCACGAGGTAGACGCTCGTGCCGCGCTCGCGCGCCTCGCGGTCGAGCGGCTGGCCTTCGCGCACGTACCAGCTGACATCGGCGATGTAGACGCCGAGGAAGAAGGAGCCGTCCGGATTGCGGCGCGCAAAGACGCCGTCATCGAGATCCTTCGAGTCCTCACCGTCGACCGTGACGATTGGCAGGTCGCGGCGGTCGCGGCGCCCTCTGTACTCCTCCGGTGCAGGCTCCTGCTCTACGTTATCGGCTGCTTCCTGCACGTCCTCAGGGAACGTCTCCGCGAGGTCATACTGGCGCATGACGGAGAGGACGTCGACGCCCGGGTCGCCGACCTTGCCGAGTACCTCGATGACCTTGCCCTCTGCATTGCGGCGGCGGTCCGGCCACTTCGTGATCTCGACGACGACCTTGCTGCCCGTCTTCGCGCCGTGGAACGCCTTCTTCGGCACGAAGATATCCTGGCTGAGCTTCGTGTTGTCCGGCGTCACGAAGCCGAACGTCTTGCTGCTCTCGAACGTGCCGACGATTTTCTCGTTCGCGCGCTCGAGGATGCGGATGATCTCGCCCTCGCGCGAACGGCCTTCTTCCTGTGCCGGCGTCACGCGTGCGACGACGCGGTCGCCATGCATGGCCGTATTGAGGTCCGCACCCGGCACGAAGACATCCGTCTCCTCTTCCGACTCGCGCACATCCGGGATGATGAAGCCGAAGCCCTTGGCCGTCATCGAGAGGCGGCCGACGACGAGGTGCATGCGGCTCGGGATGCCGTAGAGGTCGCTGCGGTTCTTGATGATCGCGCCCTCTTTCTCCAGTTCCTCGAGCGCCGCATCGAACTGCACGAGCTCTTCCTGCGTCAGCTGCATCCCTTCGGCCAGGTCCTCAGCCAGCAGTGGGCGGTACGCCTCTTCATGCATATACGCTAAAATTCGTTCTTTTAAATCCATACTCTTTTCTCCAACTATCTGTCTATCCGTTTCTTCTCGATCCACCATGCCGTCGCCCCGCCGACCGCACGACATCAGATGGCATTGGCTCTGCCCTCCGGCTCAGCGTCCCTCATGGTTTCCGCAATGAACGCAGCCGCCTGCGCAAAGACGGTCTCCCGTTCCTCGCCAACGGGAATCAGATGGCCCGACGACTTAAGCCAGAACAGTCGTTTTCTCTCACTGCCCAGCGCCTTGCGGATGTAGATGGCACTCTCTGCGTCCGCCGTCCTGTCGTTGAGGCTGTGCAGGATGAGTGCGGGGATGCGGATGGCCGGCAGAACTTCCTTCACGCGCTCAATCAGCGTGAGCATCTCGTGTACGCCCTCGAGCGGCATGAAGCGGTACGTGTGGTTGACGGCTGGCGGCACATCGCGGAGGTGGCGCCTCGCCTTGGGGACGAATTTGCCGCGGCATACCTCGCGCGGCGGCAGCGCTGCAATGCCGCGCTCCTCTGCGATGTAGATGGGCGCCGACATCGAGATGACGCCCTCCAATGCCTGCTCCTGTCCCTTCTCCGCCGCCAGCAGCAGGGCGAGCAGGCCGCCCATCGAATGGCCTGCAACAAAGACGTGTTCGCATGAGCCGCGCAGCACGGCATAGCCATCGCGGGCCGAGTCGAGCCAGTCCTCCGCTGTCATGCGGCTCATGTCCTCGACCGTCGTGCCGTGACCGGCCAGCCGTACGCCGAGGACCGTGCAGCCTCGCTGCTGCAGGTATCGTCCCATCAGCACGAGTTCGGCCGGCAGTCCGGTGAAGCCATGAATGAGCAGGACTCCCGTGCTGCCCCCCGGAAGGAAAAAGGGCTCAGCCCCTTCCATGATCATCCCTGACACCCCCTGTGCAAGAAAATTTCCCCTGCCAGAGAGCAGGGGAGGATCATCATCATATCAATTCGTCATACGCGCAATCACGATGGTGATGACCGCAAACAGGATGGCAAAGACGACCGTCACGCGAGCGAGCAGTGCGTCCATGCCGCGCGCCTTGCTCGAGAAGACGGTATCTGCGCCACCGCCCATACCGCCCATGCCGGCAGACTTGGCTTCCTGTCCGAGGATCGACGCGATCAGGATGATGCAGACAATCGCATCGAGTATCATTAAAATGGTAAGCAAAAGATTGGCCCCCTTAAAAATGCGGAATAAATTACTTCTTTATCATACCATACAATGCGTTCCTTCCGCAATAAAAATGGCTGAAACCTTCTATATAAAGGTCTCAGCTATATAAAGGTCTCAGCCATCTTCCGTTCTTATTGTTGTGCGTTCGCTGTTGCGTCGTCTGCCTCATCCCCTGTACCCACAGAGCTCAGTTTTCCCGAAAATCGGTCGAGGTCTCGCTCTTCTGGCGGGAGAGAGGAATGCCATTATAGCACTTGCTAGAATATTTTGCGGAAAAATAAACGGTCTTGTCATCTGCTTCAGCTACGGTATACGAGCCATGTACCATGTACATGTAATCATCACTGCCGCGACGATTGCTCTCGCGCTTCGGCGTCATCGTATCCAGCCAACCCATAGATACTCCTCCTTTTATTTATTCCAATTCTATCTTTATCATATCACATTGTAACAGAATTCTCAATCGGGTTATGAAAATTTTTTTATTTTGTACAGCTTGTCTCCTGAAAACAGAACATCTGCATTCAAAAAGAAAAAGAGACCACCGGGCCATGCCCAGTGGTCTCTCGCCGGTCAACAAGATGGACCAAGATGCGCTGCATCCTGCAATCAGATCTTGTAAACGCGGATCATGTTCGTGTTGTTGCCGACGCTCGTCTTGCTCTGGAGCTTGATGCCGGACGTGATGATCGTCGTGTCGCCGCGCTTCACGAAGCCATCCTTGACGGCTGCGGAAACCGCGTTCGTGATCATCTCGTCGACGTCCTTCCACTGCGTGCCGAGGATCGGGTATACGCCCCAACGGAGGTTGAGCTGACGGACAACCTTCTCATGCGGGGTGTAAGCAATGATAGCTGCTTTCGGACGGTAACGGGATACGATCTTCGTCGTGTAGCCGCTGTCGGTCGGCGTGATGATAGCCGGGACATCGAGCTCGTAAGCCATCTGTACCGTAGCATGTGCGACGGCGCGCGTACGGCTCTGGCTGTGCTCGAAGCCGCGCTCAACGAAGAGGTTCTTGTACTCGAGGGATTCCTCGATGCGCATTGCGATGCGGTTCATCGTGGAAACAGCCTCAACCGGATAGTCACCGGAAGCCGTCTCACCGGAAAGCATGATGGCATCCGTACCATCGAGGATGGCGTTGCCGACATCGGAGACCTCAGCACGCGTCGGACGCGGGTTGCGCTCCATGGAGTCGAGCATCTGCGTTGCGACGATGACCGGCTTGCCAGCCTTGTTGCACTTGCGGATGATCTCCTTCTGAATCAGCGGGACATCCTCTGCCGGGACCTCAACGCCGAGGTCACCACGAGCGACCATGATGCCGTCGGAGACTTCGAGGATTGCATCGAAGTTCTTGACGCCTTCGAGGTTCTCGATCTTCGGCAGGATCTCCATGTGGCCATTGTGCTCCTCGATGAGCTTGCGGATGGCCAGGACATCCTCCGGACGCTGGATGAAGGAAGCAGCGACGAAATCCATGTCCTGCTCGCAGCCGAAGACGATATCCTTCGCATCCTGCTCCGAGATTGGCGGCAGGCCAAGGGATACGCCCGGAGCAGCGACGCGCTTCTTCGTGCTCATCTTGCCGCTGTTCTGGATCGTCGTGATGATGTCCTTACCGCGGATCTCATCAACCTTCAGAGCGACGAGGCCATCGGAGAGGAGCAGCGTGTCGCCCGGCTTCACTTCCGTGTAGAGGCCCTTGTGATTGACGGAGACATGCGTCTCATCGCCCGGGATATCCTCATACGTCAGCGTGAACTTGTTGCCCTTCTCGAGCATGACCTTGCCGTCCTTGAACTCGCCAAGACGCATCTCCGGGCCCTTCGTATCGAGGATCAGGGAAATGACCTTGCCAGACTTCTTAGCAGCCTCGCGCACCATGTTGATGCGGTTCAGGTGCTCTGCATGGTCACCATGGGAGAAGTTGAAGCGTGCACAGTTCATGCCATTTGCGATCAGTGCATCAACTACGCCCGGTCTCTCCGTAGCGGGACCCTGCGTGCAGATAATTTTCGTCTTCTTTAACATGTGATAATCCCCACCTATTCTTTTAGTACCCTACTATCTATTCAGACAGATGCCGCCGCGCACCGATTCGCTGCTACATCATGTCTCGGCCTGTTTCAAGAGGGCTCCTCGGCCCTCATCTACCCCTATTCTACACTGTTTAAACGTAGAAGTAAAACCATTTCCAACAAATTCTCCTAAAATAAATTTATTCTGAAAAGTCATTGTCATAATCAAAATTTATTAATTAGGTTTGCCCATCTGCGTGCCGGTTTCCGTATCAATCCGAAAGAAAAGCGAAAGCCCCCCCCGCGTGCCTTGCTGCACAAAAAAACTGCCGCAATTTGCGGCAGTCTCTCAGGAGGGGCTATCAGCCTCTCGGGTTCTTCTTGATGTAGTCGATGATGAAATCCGCCACGTCTTCGAGCGGCATGTTCGACGTGTTGATCATGAGATCGTAGTGCTCCGGAGCTCCCCAGGTCTGGCCTGTGTAGAACTCATAGTACTGCTTGCGGCGCGTCTCTTCCTTATTGAGCTGCTCAAGCGTCGCGCCATCGTAATCCGTCTTAGCGCGCTTTGCGCGGAAGTCGTCATCCGCGTAGATGAAGAACGAATAGCTATTCGGCTTGTCCTTCAGGATATAGTCCGCGCAGCGTCCGAGGAAGACGGCGCTCTCCTTCTCCGCCACGCCGAGGATGACCTTGGCCTGCTCGATGTACATGCGGTTGTGGCGCGCGACGCGCTCATAGCCATAATCGCCGAGGTTGCCGAGGCAGTTGGATGGCGTGTTGTAGGAAAGCTCGACAGCTTCCCTCAGGTCCATGCCTTCCTCGATGTTGTCGGCTGCCATCTCGACGATCTTCTTGTCGTAGCGGCGCACGCCGAGCTTCTTGGCCAGGATCTCCGCGACCTCACGGCCGCCGCTGCCGAACTGACGCGAAATCGTGATCAACGTATGTTTTTCCATCTTCATTTCCTCCATGATAAGCTTGAGATAAGCCTGAATCGTGCCTAAGGCACATGCGTAAAAGGGGTTCTTTCGGTTTCTTGATTCAATTACACTATACTACAACCGCCTAAAAAATTCTACTGGCTTCTGTCTGCAAAATCGAGAAAGGTTGAGACGAACGAGACGTGGAGCAAAAAAAGATCCGCAGCCACGGCGGGCAGCGGACCTTGGAAGGGAAGTTAGGAAACAAGAACAACGAGTCAAAGAGGAACAAGGGGTTTTATGAGTGATATCCCCGTTCAGTCGTAGAAAGCTGGTTTCTCCTGAGCCGGCTTGATGGTCTCGACTTTGCCGCTCGTCTGAGCGCGGACCAGTGCGTCGGCCGTGATGGCCGCGAGATAGCCATCCCAGGCATTCGGGCCGCCGATGATGCCTTCTGCTGCATCGTTGACCCAGTTCTGGACCTCATCGTCGTACGCATCGTGGAAGCGAACGAAGCAGTCCGTATCGATCGTCTGCGTGATCTGAGCGTTCTTGCGGTAGGTCGGGTAGAGCGGCTGCGGCATCTCGATGACGCCGTCCTCGCAGACTACATGGCAGTTGATATCGTAACCGAACTTGCAGTTGACGAAGACCTCATCCTCGACGACGATGCCGCTCTTCGTCTGCAGGATCATGAGCTGCGGGTCAGCGAGCTCCGCATGCGCGTACTTCGTGACCTTTGGCATGATGACCTGTGCCGAGACGAAGTCATCGTTGACAAGCCAATGCGTGACGTCAATCTCATGGATGGCCGTATCGTGGACCGCCATCGCCGTCGTGTAGCTGTCCGGCACTTCCGGATTGCGGTGCGTGCAGTGCAACAGCAACGGCGAACCGTACGCGCCGGAATCAAGCGCCGCCTTGACCTCGTTGTAGCCCTTGTCATAGCGGCGCATGAAGCCGAGCTGGATCAGGTGCTTGCCCGACTTGACTTCGGCATCGATGACCTCGAGGCAGTCCTCCGCCGTCGTGCAGAGCGGTTTCTCGCAGAAGATGCGCTTGCCGGCCTTGATGGCCAGGAGCAGTGCTTCCTTATGTGCGAAGCCCGGCGTGACGATGAAGACGGCGTCGACAGCAGGGTCGTTGATGAGTGCTGCCTCATCCTTGTACTTCTTGCAGTCTGGACCAGCGATGGCCGCGCCCTTCTCGACGAGTGCGTCGACCATATCCGCTACAGCGACGACCTCTGCGCCCTGCGTGCGATTCGTCAGACGATCAATATGGCTTCTGCCCATACCACCGCAACCGATGACACCTACATGTAACATGATGATTCCTCCCTATCTATATGTCTATTAAAAATTGCGCTTGATGACGGCTTCCGACTTCTCCTTGCCGATGCGGTAAACATCGTCCGGGTCCATCTTGTAGTACTCGGGGCGGAAGAGCTCGAGCGAGACGACATCTTCCTGCCAGCCGATCTTCTTGAGCGTCTGGAAGATCGCATCGAGGTCGATGCAGCCATCGCCCGGCCAGACGCGGTCTTCATCGAGCAGCGAGCCAATCGGGAAGTCCTCCGTGTCGTTGAGATGGACGATGAAGATCTTCTTGCCGTCGGCTTTGGCGAGGTCCTCGAGCTTCGAGCCCATGCCGTGGAAGTGGAAGCAGTCGAGCGTGATGCCGACATTGTCCATGTCGACTTCCTCGATGATCGACCAAGCCTCACCGAACGTATTGATGGAAGCTGCCGGATGGCCGATGAACTCTACCGAGATGCGCATGCCGTATTCTGCTGCAATCGCGCCCATCTCCTTGAGACATTTGACTGCCGATTTGTGGATTTCCTGGCGCGTGACCTTCTTGAGATCGACTGTCGGCACCGTGATGACCGTCTTGCAGCCGATCTTCTTACCCCATTCGCACATCTGACGAAGTTCCTGCAGAACCTTCTGGTAATCCTCCGGCGTGCGGTTATTGAAGAAGCACAGCGTGTTGAAGGCCAGTGGCTTCACCTTGTGGTTCTTGAACCAGGCTGCCAACTCATCAATCGTGTGGTTCTTGAGATAGTTGGGAATGCCATCCATCGTGCGCGGCTCGATCATGTCGTAGCCGTATTTCTCGCAGAGTTCGAGATCTTTTTCCAGGCTGGATTTTTCCAGGCAGGTTGCCTGATTCATGCTGAGTTTCATCGCATTCATGCTCCTTTTCTTTATTCTTCAGGATGATTTGCTCTCACTTGATGGTTTTAGTATAGCTCAGTTTTCAGAATATTACTTTCTCGTTCCTGCTCGCTTTGCCCACAAAAAAAACGTGCAAGTCCGATGACTTGCACGTTTCTGCAAAAGCAGGAAGCTCGCTGGCGGCTGACTCAGATTGGATGATGCAATAGCAGCTTGTTGAGCTTCTTGAACTGATGCGCTCCGACCTTTGATTTGCGGTAGTTCTGTGGCGACATTCCTGCAAAGCGCTTAAACTGATTGTTGAAGTAACTGATGTTGTCATACCCCACGCGTACGCTGACCTCCGTGATGGAGAGGTCCGTCGTGAAGAGCAAGCGCTGTGCCTCGCCGATGCGCCGCCGGATGATGTACTGGATGGGCGGGAACCCAAAGATCTTCTTGAACTGATGCGCAAAGCCCGAGATGCTCATATGCGAGCGCTCCGCCAACTTCTCCACCGTGAGCTCCTCCATGAAATGGCTGTCGATGTAGTCCTTGCAGGCAATGAGCAGGCGGTCCTTCTCTCGCGGCGGCAACTGGCGTTCCTTCGGCAGCTGGTAGAGGATCATGCTGATGAGCACGCGCAGGATGTCATGCGTGATCTGCTCATTCTTTGGCAGGTCGCGTTCCACCTCTGCATAGAGCAGCTTGAAGAGCGATTCTACGACGCCGGCCATCTCGCCGGCATGGATGCGCGGCGATGTCTCAGGAGCGATGAGCTCGCCCTCCGGCCTTCCCGGCAGGTTCACACCTGTCACGCCGCAGTTGTAGAACCAGAGCCCCTGCTCCGGGTCGGCGCTCTCGTCGTGGAGCTCGCCCTGATTGTAGACGAGCAGGTCACCTTCCTGCACCTCATAGAGGCGGCTGCCGATCCGCAGGTTGCCGCGGCCACCGCAGATGTACTGCAGCTCGAGATTCTTCTCGTGGCAATGGACGGCCGTCGGCGTCAAGGTCTCCTGGCGGTCATTGAAGCTCACGTAGACGAGCCGCATCTCGTCCCAGGAAAGATGTGGCTCAAGGATGTTCTTGTTCTGCTTGTAGTAAACGACGCCCATAGCACATTGCCCCCATTACACTTATTTTCTCTATTTTAACAGGATTTTCTCTTGCTTTACAAGAATTATCCTGCAAAACAAAGCCGGCCTGCTCCAGCATCGTGGAACAGACCGGCTCTCCGCATTATGAGATTATGAGATTCTTTGAGATGCTTTTGGATTCTGGATTCGTCTTGCTCAGGCCTTTTCCTCGCAGTGCGCTACATCCGTCTCACCGTGATGGCGGAAGTCACGCTCGATCTGCTCGAGCGTGCGGCCACGCGTTTCCGGCACGAACTTGTAAACGAAGCCGAGACCGAGCAGGCCGATGGCCGCGAAGATGAAGAATGTGGCCGAGAGACCGAACGAGTAAAGCAGGCTCGGGAATGCGGAGCCGATGCAGAAGTTCGTCAGCCAGAGGCAGAGGACGGCGCAGCCCATGCCCATGCCGCGGATGCGCAGAGGAAAGAGCTCCGAGAGCAGCAGCCAGGTGACAGGCGACAGGAAGCCCTGCTGGAAGAACAGGAAGGTGACCGTCAGCGAGAGGACGACAAACGGCAGGATCTCCGTGCCGGCGAGCAGGTTCGAGAGCAGGCCGATTGCGCAGAGGCAGGCCATCGTGCCGATCTGGCCCGTCATGATGAGTGGGCGGCGGCCATGGCGCGTCATGAGCCACATGCCGAAGATCGTAGCTGCGACAGAGATGGTGCCGTTGGCGATGTTGCCAATCAGAGCGGCTTCCGTCGAGAAGCCTGCCTGCGTCAGGATCTGCGTGCCATAATACATGATGGAGTTGACACCGGAGATCTGCTGGCAGATGGAGACGCCCATGCCGATGAAGACGATGCGGCGGATCCATGGCGTTGCCAGATCCTTGTAACCGGCCTTATCGAGGTGTTTCTCGGAGTCGATGCTGTCCTGAATCTCATTGAGCTCCGCAATGGCCATGCGCTCATCGCGAATCTTCTTGAGAACCTGCATTGCATCGCTGACGCGGCCCTGCAACAGGAGCCAACGCGGGCTCTCCGGCATCACGAGCATGCCGAACCAGAGCACGACAGCCGGAATCGATGCGAGGGCGAGCATGTAGCGCCAGATGTGGCCGACCTCGCCGAACGTGACGCCGAGGATGGCGTTGAGGATGAAGGCGAGCAGCTGGCCCGAGACGATCATGAGCTCGTTCTGCGTGACCATGCGGCCGCGGCGGTCAGCTGGCGCCATCTCCGCGAGATACGCCGGCACGGTGACCGAAGCACCACCGACGGCCAGGCCGAGCACGAAGCGGCAGGCGATGAGAATGCCCGCTGTCGGCGACAGGGAGCAGCCGATAGCCGCAAAGAAGAAGATCACCGCGAGGCAGAGCAGCATCTTGCGGCGCCCCTCGGCATCTGAGAGACGGCCGCCGAAGAACGAACCGATGGCCGCGCCGAAGAGCAGGCCGCTGGCGACAAAGCCCTCGACTGCCGGCGTCAGATTCAGCTGGTCCGGACGGGCCATGAAGGCGAGCGCGCCATTGATGACACCCGTGTCATAACCAAAGAGCAGTCCGCCGAATGTCGAGACTACCGTGACACGCTTGAGATACTTCTGATGAGATGATTCCGCCATGTTACATTCCCCTCTCAATTCAAATCATTCCACTATATTCGTCATATTTGTCGTTCCTGCATCGCAGGAACATCGCTCTTTTGCTTGACATGCTTTATTATAGATGAATTTTCAGAATTATACTTCATGATTTCTGTCTCGTTTTCTATCTGAAAACGTTATCTTTGAGCTTCTTTTGTATTATTCTGCATCATATCTCCCAAGACAATGCAACAAGATGCAGAATAAAGAGAATCGCAAATGCCCCTGCAGTTGTTCTTCCAGAATCTTGGAATTGCTGTTAAACTAAAGAAAGAAGATTCGAGAAAGCGAGAAAGAGGATTTCCTATGGCATTCATCTCATCAAATTACAAGCCCGTCTTCACGAGCGAGGCCATGCCCCGGCTCGTGACGCTCTACCGCGCGGAGACGCCCTACACCTCCATGCCGCGCACGATGCACCGCCATGATGATGTCGCGGAGTTCATTCTGATCACAGGGGGCAGCGGCATCCACATCATCGACGGCCAACGCTACTACACACAGAAGGGCGACCTGCTGCTGATTGGGCAGAACGTCGTGCACGATGAGTCCTCTCCGGCGAACCGCAATCTATCCATCTACTCCGGTGCCATCCGTGGCCTGCAGCTGCCGGACCTGCCCGCGGGGAAATTCCTACCACCAAACGTGCTGCCCGTCCTGAAAACAGAAGAGCTCTTCCCGGATTTCTGCCATTTGCTCGAGCTCATGTACCGTGGCGCGCAGGGCAAGGGCTGCCATCCCGAAGAGAGCATCAACCACCTGCTCTGTGCTCTGCTGCTCCTGACCATGGAAGTGACGAGCCGCAGCGTCGTGCTGCCGCCCGAAGAGCATCATCTCATGGCAGCTGTGCGCAGCCGCCTCGATGCGGCCTACGACGAGACCATCACCTTGGCAGGGCTCGCGCAGGAGTTCCACGTCAGCACCTTCCACCTCGCACATGCGTTCAAGGCCGCTTACGGCTACGCGCCGCTCCAATACATCACGCGACGCCGCATCGGCGAGGCGCAGACCCTGCTGATTGACACAGCCCTGCCCATCACCGAGATTGCCATCCGCACGGGCTACAACAGTTCCAGCTACTTCAACAAGGCCTTCCACAAGATCACCGGCATGTCCCCGCGCGATTACCGCAAGGCCTACCGCAAGATATGACGCAAAAAAGATGCCGCTCGTATGAGCGGCATCTTCAATGCATAGCAAATTGATTTTGATGATTGGCAGTCAAAGCTGGAACTTAGGAGAGCTCAGTACTTGACCCAGACGGCGCCCTTCTTGGCCGACTCCACGCATTTCTCGACCCACTTGACGCCTTCCGCACCGGCATGGACATCCGGATACCAGAAGTCGACCGTCTCACCCTTGTTCGCTTTCTCCATGGCGATGGCGAAGCGGCGGTAGAGATTCGACCACGCATCGAAGAGGCCCTCCGTGTGGCCGCCGCTGATGCGGTCTTCGGCGCGTGCTGACGGATAGAGGTAAGCGCCGCCGCGCTCGAGGATGCGTACCGGCTCACCCTCGATCTCGTACGTCAGCTGATTCGGGCGCTCATCGTACCATTCGACCGAAGCCTTCGAGCCGACAATGCGGACTTTCTGGCCGTGCAGGGCGCCACAGTTGATAGCCGAAGCCCAGCACGTCGCCTGTGCGCCGCCCTTGAGGTTCATGATGACGAAGGCATTGTCCTCGAGCTTGCGCGTCGGGATGAAGGATTTCGTCGTGCACATGAGGCTCTCGATCTCAAAGTCCGGGACCATCGTCTCAGCGAGGAAGAGCGGATGCGTGCCGACATCGCCGAGCACAAACGATGGGCCGGCTTTCGTCGGGTCCATGCGCCAGCGTGCAGCAGAGTTCGTCTCCTCGACCGGCGTGTTGTAGGCGCCGAACGGGAACTGCATCTTGACGAGGCGGATCTCACCGAGGTCGCCGTGCAGGACCATCTGGCGCGCCTGCTCGATGAGCTGATGGCCGGAATAACCGTACGTCACACCGACGACGAGGCCCTTGCTGTCGGCCAGATGAACGAGCTCCTCTGCCTGCTCCGTCGTGAAGCAGAGCGGCTTCTCACAGACAGCGTGGAAGCCAGCTTCGAGAACGGCCTTGCAGACTTCGTAATGGAGGCCGTTCGGGACGGCGATCGTCACGGCCTCGATCTTGTCATCACCGCGCTTTGCTTCCTCGGCGAGCATCGTCTTGTAGTCCGGATAGCAGCGGTCCGGATTGACGCCGAGCTGGATGCCGAAGTCCTTGCCGCGCTCCGGGTTGATATCGAAGGCACCGGCGACGAGCTCAAAGGAGCGGTCGCGCAGCGCTGCGCTGCGATGGATGTAGCCAATCTGGCTGCCGCGGCCACCGCCGACCATAGCCCAGCGAATCGGATGATCGAGTACTTTTTCACCGTTAATCATGATAAACTCTCCTTTTCTCTTTCTCTTTGTCCAAGCAAACTCTTGATAAACCCATCTCATGAATTCATGGTTCCGGTCAATCTCTATCTATATGCCTGGTGTCTTCGCAACGCCATGACTGCGCAGACCGGTATGCGCGACCCAAGATGCGCTCATGCAAAGCCGAGGCTGTGCAGGTAATCGCAGCTGGCTTTGACATCGCGCAGGCTCGTCGCGACATTGCGCGGGTCGCGTTCCTGCTCGACCGTGATGTAGCCGTTGTAGTGGATCTCCTCGGTCAGCACCTTGTAGATGGCCGGATAGTCGAGCATGCCCGTGCCGATTGGGCACATCGATCCCTTGCCGCAGCCCTCGAAGAAGCGGATGTGCTCAGAGAGCACTTCCTTGTAGACCTTCTCGTTGATATCCTTGAAGTGGATGTAGTCGAGCCGGTCCGCATACTTGCGCAGCCAGGTGACCGGATCCATGCCCGAATACCGCAGATGGCCCGTATCGAGGCAGAGGCCTGCGACATCCTTCGGGATATCCCGCGCGAGCTTGTCGATCTCATCGGCGAATTCGATATAGCCACCGGCGTGCGGGTGAACAACGGCCCGGACGCCCCACGAAGCGGCCTTCTCGGCAATGCCCTTGATGTGCCCCATCATGCGGGCCCAGTCCTCATCGCTGAGGCGCGGAGCCCTATCGCTATGGCCAGCGTTGTAGTCGCGCTCATCGTGGCCCCAGTCCATGACCGTCAAGTACGGCGCCGGATAGCGCTGGCCTGGCTCTGTCGACAGCTTCGGCAGCTTCGTGATGATGCCACAGATGTCATCGACCTGCTTGAGGACGTTCGGATAATTGTCCTCAGCCAGCAGATCATCAAAGATGGTCCCTGCCACGATGCCGATGTGGTTCTTCTCGAGCTCCTTGCTCACGACATCGATATCGAGCGGCAGATACCCGTAAGGTCCGAGCTCAATGGCCTTGTAGCCGGCCTGCCCCGCTTCATAGAGCACCTTCTGCCAAGGTGGCAGATAAGGGTTCTTGACATCATCGACGCCCCAGCAGCACGGTGCGCCTGTAATATGGATAGCCATGGATGAATCCTCCTTTTCTCATTTCCCTTTGCCTTCTGGCGGTCGTCTTGTTTGACCTTGTGCTGTCATTATACGGCGAAATGACGCCGATTAATTCCACCATGTTGCCTTTGTTGCGGGCAAAAATGCACTGACAGCTCACCAAAATAGCACAATCTTGTCCTGCTTCCGTATTATTTATTTCTATTGTTCTGTCTTGAAAATTATTTTAAAAAATTTTTCTCGGACAAACTTGCACAATCCTGCTGTAGAACTCCCTTCCGTCAATCATCCATCTCCGATACTTGTACAATCCTGCTAAAATCGCGCCGTTACTGGGCTTACAGCGTATTCGGAACATTCTTGACAACCGTTTTCGAGCATGGTATTTTGTAAGCACAGCAAAAAAACAGCACAGCTCGAAATAAGCTGCGCTATGTATGGATATTGTTTTATCTCGTTTTGTGACTGGAGGGCTTACCATGAAAATCGCATTTGATGTTGACGTTCTTTCCAAACAGATGAGCATCAACGACCTCGTCCATCAGGTCGCTGACTGGGGCTACAAGTACATTGAGCAGTCCCCGCATCCGCGCATCAACCCCTTCTATAAACATCCGCTGTTCTCCAAGGAGTGCGAGGAAGAGTACCGCAAGGCTCTCAAGGAGACGGGCGTCGAGATCTCGTCGTTCATCTGCGTCTACCGCTGGTCCGGTCCGACCGAAGAGCAGCGCAAGATGGCTGTCGCCAACTGGAAGAAGATGATCGAGATTGCCGTCAACATGGGCGTCCCCGTCATCAACACGGAGCTCTCCGGCGACCCGAACCAGCAGGAGATCTGCAACGGCATGTGGTTCCGCTCGATGGAAGAGCTGCTGCCGATCATCGAGCGCGAGGGCCTGCGCGTCGAGATCCAGTCGCATCCGTACGACTTCTGCGAGCTCAACGATGAGGCTTGCGATATGGTCAAGTCCTTCCGTTCCAAGAACCTCGGCTACGTCTACTCCTCCCCGCACGGCTTCTTCTACGACCAGGGCAAGGGCGACGTCCGCCACATGCTCAAGTACGCCGGCGATGAGCTCACGCATGTCCTGTTTGCCGACACCTTCAACCAGACGCTCGACTGCCGCTACATCCTCAACCCGCCATCCCTCAATCAGCGCGGCCGCGAGGACGTCAGCGTTCACCAGCACCTCAACCTCGGCATGGGCGACGTCGACTTCGACGGCATCTTCGAGACGCTGCGCGAGATGGACTTCGCCAACAAGCAGCTCAAGCCGGATGCCCCGAAGGTCGGCGGCGACAACATCGCCTGCGTCTCCATCTTCGGCTTCCCCGAGAAGATGAACGAGTGGGCACCAGAGGCACGCGAGCGCATCGAGAATGAGCTCTTGAAGAAGTAATCTAGAAGCCGGACGGAATGATGTCACATACCTCTTCCGTCTGCTCATGCTTCGCAGACACCTTCCCCAGATGGGAAGGCTATAAGGAGGAAATAATATGGCAAAGACAGAAGACGTCGCATTTGCGATCATCTCGGCGGCCGGCGACGGGCGCGCGAAAGTAGCGGAGGCGCTCAAGCAGGCGCGCCGCGGGAATTTCGGCGAGGCCGAGGAATGCCTAAAGGATGCCGACGAGCACCTCTTGAAGGCGCACAAGCTCCAGACCGAGGAGCTCCTGCAGAAAGAGGCCAGCGGCGAGCTGCAGGGTCCCTTCAACGTGCTGATCTCGCACGCACAGGACTACGTCATGACGGGCATGGCCATGAAGGACATGGCTGTAGAGATCGTCAATCTCTACACGCAGCTGCGCGCAAAATAAGCCAGATGGCCCCTTAGATATAGCGGACAGGATTTTTCCTGTCCGTTTTTTGGTCCGTTTTTTGTTTGTTGCAAACGACCAATAGCAGGAATGTCCAGTTTTAAGCGCGAATCCATTCATAAAACCAGACAAGACAAGGCTTTGCGGATTTTACATTTGGCGGGATTGTGAAGGAATTTCTCCAGAAAAACGGGTATCATGGAGTCAGTATCGAGAACAGCTCTTCCCTTAAGTAAGGAGGTTTTCATATGACATCCCCATTCGCGCTCTGCCAGAAGCTCATCACAGGGCCGGCAGATATCCACCCAGAGTACCTGCGCACGCTTCGGAAGCGCTCGCTCTTCTTCGCGGCGGCCATCAGCTGTATGGCCTGCTCGACGAGCCTACTGCGCCTGAGCCTGTTCGGCAATGACCCATACTCGTGCATGAATCTCGGCTACAGCCTGCTGACGGGATTGAGCTTCGGCAGCTGCGTCTCCATCTTCAACATCCTATTGTTCATCCCGATGCTGACCTGTGGCCGCCGCTACCTGCGCATCGGCACCTTCATCTACCTCGTGCTCTTAGGGCCGGTCTCCGACCTGAGTTACAGCCTATTTGCGCCGTACCTCGCAGTGCCGGCCGATGACCTCATCCCCCGCATCCTGCTGTTGCTGGGCGGCATGGCTGTCTCCTGTTTCGGCGTCTCGCTCTACATGTGCCTGGACTTCGGCATGGGGCCGTACGACGCCGCCAGCTGCATCATCAACGACATGACGCATGGGCGCCTGCCCTTCCGCTACGCGCGCATCCTGCTCGACAGCACCTCCGTCATCATCGGCTTCCTGCTCGGCAGCCTCGTGGGCATCGGCACTGTCGTCATGGCGCTGGGTATGGGCCCCTTGATCAACTTCTTCAACCAGCACGTCAACACGCCACTCCTACGGCACAATGGCCTGCAGTAAAACCGCCCCCTCCGCTCCCTTGCCACTTCCCCATACGCAAGGGAGCTTTTTTATCAGAAAGGAGTATCGCCATGCCCGTCTCCATCGACATCGACCAGCAGGAAGCCTCGCCCTTTGAGCAGGAGCCCCGGCTCATCGGCTTCTATCACTGGAACCGCAGCATCCGCACGATGCACCAGCACGAGAACTGCATCGAGCTCAACTTCATGATTTCCGGCAACGGCACGCACATCGTCGGCAACGAGATCTGCCATACACAGCCCGGCGACATCATCATCTACGACAGCAAGGTCATGCACGACGAGAGCCTCATGCTCGACTCCCTGACGGATGCCTGCTGCATCGCCGTCACCGGGCTCAAGCGGCCTAGCGCGCGCCCCAATGCACTGCTGCCGCCCGGCCTCCATCCGTGCATTCCCTGCCAGTCCATTGCCAAGGAGCTCCGCACGCTCTACCACATCATCGAGCAGAGCCTCGCCAAGCCGCACGGCTACCCCGCGGCCAATGCCGCTGCCCAGACCATCGTCCATCTGGTCTGGCAGCAGATCTCCGAGCGGGCCGTCCGCGCCGCTGGACAAGAGAACATGCTGATGGAGCGCGTCCGCTCGTACATCGAACAGCATTACGCCGAAGCGCTCTCCATCCGCGACATCGCCCGGGAGTTCCACGCGAGCCGCGACTACATCGCCCACGCCTTCAAGCACACGACCAACTACGCTCCGCTCCAGTACCTGCGCCGCTGGCGCATCGGCAAGGCACAGACCCTGCTCATCGACACCGACCTTTCCCTGACCGAAGTCGCCTCGCGCGTCGGCTTCGATGACCCCAACTACTTCAGCCGCGTCTTCCGCCAAGTCATCGGCATGCCGCCCGGCACCTTCCGCCGCACCTGGCGAGCCGCGCAGAGGAAACAACAACGTGCCCATTCATGACGGTCATGTTCTCGTTCTCATCACGGGTAAAATGGGCAAAAAAGCCGCCCGTCAGGCAGATGAAGCCTGACAGGCGGCATTTCTTATCTAAAATCCTGAAATCATCTCCGATGCTTGCGGTACTGGCAGTAGCCGAGCCAGAGCACGAGCAGCCAGATGGGCAGGAACAGCACGGCAAGCTGCATGTCGGGGATCTGCGCCATGAAGAAGATGACGCCCGCGAGGAATAGCAGCGAGAGATAGTTGGTCCATGGATAGAGGATGGACTTGAACTTCGTCTCTTTGTTGTGCATGCGGCAGTAAGCGCGGAACTTCAGATGGGTGACGCAGATGACGACCCAGCTGATGACGGCGGCGCACGTCGCGATCATCATGAGGTACATGAAGACATGGCCCTGCAGGAAGTAGTTGAGTGCGACAACGATCAGCGTGATGCCCGACGAGACGAGGATGCCGCGCACGGGCACGCCATGCGGCGAGAGCTTGCGGAAGAACGCCGGTGCCTCACCCGTGCCGGCCAGACCGTAGAGCATGCGGCTGTTGCTGTAAATGGCCGAGTTGTAGACCGAGATGGCCGCAGTCAGCACGACGAAATTCAGGATGTGCGCGGCGGCCGGAATGCCGACGTTGTTGAAGATCTGGACGAACGGGCTCGCCTCCATACCGACCTTGTTCCACGGCCAAAGTGCCATGAGCACGACCATCGTGCCGACGTAGAAGATCAGGATGCGCCAGATGACCTGGTTGATGGCCCGCGGAATCGTGCGGTCCGGGTCCTCCGCCTCGCCGGCCGTGATGCCGATGAGCTCGATGCCGCCGAACGAGAACATGACAACGGCAATCGAGAGCGCAAGTCCCCAGAGGCCGTTCGGCAGGAAGCCGCCGTTCTCCCAGATGTTGCTGAAGTTCTCGGGGAACGGCTGGCCGTTCGTGAAGATCAGGCCGAGGCCCAAGAGAATCATGCTGACGATGGCCGCGATCTTAATGAGCGCCATCCAGAACTCCGCCTCGCCGTACGCCTTGACGTTGACGAGGTTGAGCGCCGTGATGGCCACGAGGCAGACGAGCGACGAGATCCACTGCGGCAGGTCAGGGAACCAGAAGTTCATGTAGATGCCGACAGCCGTAAGCTCCGCCATCGAGACAAGCACGTAATTGAACCAATAATTCCAGCCCGAGAGGAATCCCGGGAAGCGCCCCCAGTACTTCGTCGCGTAGTGGCTGAACGAACCCGACACCGGCTCATCGACGGCCATCTCGCCGAGCATGCGCATGATCAGGAAGATCACGATGCCGCCGATCAGGTACGAGAGCATCACCGCCGGTCCTGCGAGCGCGATTGTCGAAGCCGAGCCGTAGAACAGTCCCGTGCCGATCGCGCCGCCAAGCGCGATCATCTGCAGGTGGCGGTTCTTGAGGCCCCGCTTCATCTCTGTATTTTCCATATGTTTCATCTCCCAACAAAAAGATGGTTCCATTATACCATTATCCAGGGCCGCTGCACAGGTTTACAAAGAAAAGCAAAAAGCGAAGCCCGGACGGACTTCGCTTTTACATTGTCTTGTCAATGGATTACTTGCGGCGGTATACGATATCGCTGCGCATGAGGTACTCGAACGGCAGGCTCAGGCAGTGCACGAGTCGCGTGAACGGGAAGAGGATGGCCGTCATCATCCACATGAACATGTGGAACTGGAAGATGGCGGGAACATCCTTCATGAGACTGACGTCCGGCGAGAGCATGAGCACGGAGCGGAACCACGGCGAGATGCTCTCGCGGTAGTCGAAGCCGGCCGTGATGTTCGAGAGCGTGCCAGCCGTGCCCGAGAGGATGGTCAGGAGCAGCACGAGGTAGAGCAGCTTGTCCATCGAGCTCGTGTTGGCCTTCATGCGCGCGCTGCCGAAGAAGCGGCGCTTCATGAGCCAGAGGAAGCCGCCGAGGAACAGGACGGCAGCCGGCAGGCCGCCCGCGAGCGAGATCATGTGATACGTCGCTTCATCCGTTCCCGCCGCCTCCGTGACGAACTTCGGCACGAGGATGCCGATGACGTGGCCGCCGAAGGCCATCAAGAGGCCGAGGTGGAAAATCGGGTTGGCCCACTTGAGGCTCTTCTTCGCGAGGAACTCGCTGGACTTCGTCGTCCAGCCCCTCTCGAAGAAGGTGTAGCGGACGATCGTGCCGCCGATGAAGATGGTCAGGGCAATGTACGGCAGGACGCCGTAGAAAAATGTATTCATGGCTTAACCTCCAATCCTGCCGTTTCTGTCAAGACGATGTCGAGCAAGAACGCGTGCGGCAGCTTTGCATCGATGAAGCGCTTGCGCAAGAGCTCGATGCGCGGCCGGATGGCGCCGAGCACCTTGCCCGCCCGCTCAGGCGGCAGCGATGCTGCGAGCTCCAAGAGGGCCGGCAGGTAATCCGGCAGCTGGTTCGGCACATCGAGGCCATTCGCGAGGAAGAGCTCCTTGTAGTGGTGCATCTCCTCCGACTGCTTGCCGAAGTCCGTGCGCTCCTGCGTCGTCAGATAGAGATTCGTGTTCTGCGAGAAGTCGAAGGACCGCACGTAGAGATCCTCGTACTCCTTCGCCCCCGTCTCTTCAACGAAGTCGAGGAAATCGCCGAAGACGGCGTCGGGCTGCTTGGCCTCGATCTCCCGCACAGCCTGACGGCAATCCGGCAGGTCCTTCCACCAGGCAGCGTCGGGATACTCGAAGAGATGTGACGTCAGCAGCAGGACCTTCTGGTAGTCCTTCATTTCAGCTACATCAGCCATATCAGCACCCCCCGCCCGGGCAGGTGAAGAGGCCGCCGCCCTGTGCCGTGTGCATCTCGGCATTGGTCTTGCCCTGGATGCCGGCCGGGATGTTGAAGCGATCCTTGTACTTGGCGATGCCGAGCAGACGGAACATCTTCTCGTAGACCTCCGGCGCAAACTCGAGGTGCGAAGGCACATCGTCGCCCGTCGTCTTGGCGCGCATGACGGCGCGCATGTCCAGGAGGCGCTGCAGCGTGCGCGTCATGACGGCCGTGTTGCCGGCTGCGAGGATCTCCGCGAGGTACGCGATGGGGATGCGCATCTCGTCGACATCCGGCAGATAGCAGTTGGCCTCTGCGCGGCGCGTGATTGGCGAGAGAGGCGGCACGTACCAGACCATCGGCAGCGTGCGGAACTCCGGATGGAGCGGCAGCGCGAGCTGCCAGTCCTTGACGATCTTGTAGACCGGAGAATCCTGAGCCGCCTTGATCCAGTTCTCGGGGATGCCCTCCTTGCGCGCGGCCTCGATGACCTCGGGGTCATTGGGGTCGGCGATGACGTCGAGCACCTGATGGTAGATCTCCCCCTTGTCGCGCGTCGAGGCAGCCGGTACGACCTTGTCCATGTCGTAGAGCAGCACGCCCATGTAGCGCAGGCGGCCGACGCATGTGTCGGCGCAGATCGTCGGCAGGCCGTTCTCGAGGCGCGGGAAGCAGAAGATGCACTTCTCGGCCTTATTCGTCTTCCAGTTGAAGAAGACTTTCTTGTAGGGGCAGGCCGGCACGCAGTGGCGCCAGCCACGGCAGCCATCCTGCGAGACGAGTACGACGCCGTCCTCCTCACGCTTGTAGATGGCGCCCGACGGGCAGGCTGCGACGCAGGCCGGATTCAGGCAGTGGTTGCAGATGCGCGGCAGGTACTTCATGAACAGGTCATGGAATTCGAGCGTGATATCCGAGGCCATCTTCTTGAGGTTGATGTCCTGGCGGGCCGACTCGCCGTTGGCGAGGTCGTCCTCCCAGTTCGGGCCCCACTTGATCTCCATGCGTTCACCCGTGACGAGCGAGCGTGGGCGGGCAATCGGCTGGTGGTTGCGGCGCTTGGAGTGGATGAGCGTCTCGTAGTCGTACGTCCACGGCTCGTAGTAGTCGTCCATCTCCGGCTGGTCCGGATGGTAGAAGAGCTTCAGCAGGCGCTCCGGCTTCGAGCCCGTGCGCAGTGAGAGCTTGCCATCCTTGCCGAGCTTCCAGCCGCCCTTCCACTTCTCCTGGTCTTCCCAGTTCTTCGGATAGCCGATGCCCGGCTTCGTCTCGACATTGTTGAAATACATGTATTCCGCGCCTTCGCGGTTGGTCCAGACATTCTTGCAAGTGATGGAGCACGTGTGGCAGCCAATGCACTTGTCAAGATTCATGACCATGGAAATCTGTGCTTTAATCTTCAAGCCAGTCAACCTCCCCCTGCATCTTGCGCGCGACGACATACATATCGCGCTGGTTGCCCGTCGGTCCATAGTAATTGAAGCCATAGCTGAGCTGGCCATAGCCGCCGATCATATGCGTCGGCTTCATGTGGATGCGCGTCGGCGTGTTGTGCGTGCCGCTACGCGTGCCCGTGATCTTCGAGGCCGGCACGTTGATGTGGCGGTCCTGGGCATGGTGCATGAAGACCGTGCCCTGCGGGATGCGCGGCGAGACGGCCACGCGGGACGTTACGACGCCGTTGTGGTTGTAGAGTTCGATCCAGTCGTTGTCGCGCACGCCAATCTCGCGGGCGTCCTTCTCGCTCATCCAGACCGTCTGACCGCCGCGGAACAGCGTCAGCATCTGCTGGCTGTCGAAGTACATCGAATGGATGGACCACTTGTTGTGCGGCGTCAGGTACTTGAGCGTGATCTCCTTCGCGCCGCCCAAGAGGTTCTTGATTGGGCGGTAGTCGAGGATCGGCTTGAAGGTCGCCATTGCCTCGCCGTACTCGCGGATCATCTCATGGTCGAGGTAGAAGGACTGACGTCCCGTCACCGTGCGGAACGGCACGAGTTCCTCGATGTTCGTCGTGAACGGCGTGTAGCGGCGGCCCTGGTTGCTGCCCGTGAACGTCGGCGACGTGATGGTCTCCTTCGGCTGTGCCGCAATCTCGTCGAACGTGAAGCGCTCGCTTTCGCGGTCCTTGGCCAGGTGCTCGAGGTTCTTGAGGCCCGTCTTCTCGTTGAGGCTCTTGAAGGCCTTGACGGCCACTTTGCCGTTCGTCGTCGTCGAGAGGCCCATGACGGCCTCAACAGCCTGGCGCGCATCGTAGATGGACGGCATGCCGTACGAGACAAAGTCCTTGTTCTCGATGACGCCGTTGCGCTGGCGGATCTCCTCGTACTCGTCCGAGGAATCCCAGGTCATCGCAAGCGAGCCCATCTTCTTCGAGACATTCGGTCCGAGCGCAATCCACTTCTCGTACGTCTTCGTGTAGTCGCGCTTGACCGGCACGAGGCCCGGCATCGTCTTGCCCGGGATGGGCTCGCACTCGTCCTTGCTCCAGTCGCAGATGCGGCCCTCTGGCTGTGCCGTCTCGCCCTCGCTGTCGTGGCCGATTGGTACGGCGACAAGGTCTTCATACGGCTTGAGGTCGGCTTCTTTCGCGACCTTCGAGACGGCTGCCGCGAGCGTGCGGAAGACATCCCAGTCGCTCTTGGCCTCCCAGAGCGGGTCGACTGCGGCCTGGAACGGGTGGACGAACGGATGCATGTCCGTCGAGGAGATGTCATCCTTCTCGTACCACGTAGCGGTCGGCAGCACGACGTCGGAGTAGAGCGCTGTGCCCGCCATGCGGAAGTCGATGTCGATGAGCAGGTCGAGCTTGCCCTCAGCGGCGCCGCCCGGCTTGTGGAGCTCTTCCTGGTCACGCCACTTGATCTCCGTCGGGCGCGTCGGGCCTTCTTCCTCGGCAAAGACTGTGTGTTCCGTGCCGAGCAAGTATTTGTTGAAGAAATCGTTGCCCTTCGCCGAAGAGCCGAGCAGGTTCGCCGTCCAGACGAAGAGGTTGCGCGGGAAGTTCTCCGGTGCATCCGGATCTTCTACAGCAAACTGCAGGCTCTTGTCCTTGAGCGAGTTCACGACGTACTTCTTGAGGTCTTCGCCCTTTGCCTTGGCCTCATCCGTGAGCTGCTGCCCGCCCTTGTTGAACGTCGGGTAGGACGGCAGCCAGCCGAGGCGTGCAGCCATGACATTGTAGTCGGCCGCATGGCGGTAGCGCGGGCTTGCCATCGGCGAGACGAGATCCTGCATGTCGATCTCGTCGCTGCGCCACTGGTCCGTCGCGAAGTAGTAGAAGGACGTCGAGTTCTGCAGGCGCGGCGGTGCCTGCCAGTCCGTGGCCGTCATGATGCGCGCCCAGCCCTCTGCCGGACGCAGCTTCTCCTGGCCGACGTAGTGCGCCCAACCGCCGCCGTTGCGGCCCTCCGAGCCCGTGAAGAGCAGGAGGTTGAGGATCGTGCGGTAGACGATGTCGGCGTGGTACCAGTGGTTGATGCCGCCGCCCATGATGACCATCGTCCGGCCCTTCGTCTTGATGGCATTGTCAGCGAATTCGCGGGCCGTGTGGATGCAGGTCTCAGCCGGTACACCCGTGTACTTCTCCTGCCATTTCGGCGTGTACGGCACATCCTCGTCGTACGAGGAAGCGCACTCGCCGCCGAGGCCACGGTCGACCGCGTAGTTGGCAAGCGTCAGGTCGTAGACCGTCGCGACGAGGACTTCGCCATCCTTCGTCTTGACGCGTTTGGCCGGGACCATGCGGCGCATGACGCGCTCACTGCGCTCGTTGCCGAAGTACGGGAACTCGACCTCGACGACCTCGTCGAACTGGCCGAGCACCGAGAGCTGCGGCAGGATCTTCGCGCCCGTGTCGCGGTCCTCTTCGTGCAGGTTCCACTTCTTCTCGTTGTCCCAGCGGTCACCCATCGTGCCATTCGGCACGACGAGCTTGCCCGTGAGCTCATCGATGACGTAGTACTTGAACTCCGCGTGCTTGTCCTCGCGGCCCATGTCCTTGCCATTGAGGAAGCGGCCCGACTCGTAGCTGCCATCGGCGCGCTTGTCGAGCTGGACGAGGAATGGGAAATCCGTGTAATGGCGCGTGTAATCCGTGAAGAACTCCGCCGGCTCGCCCCAGTAATACTCATTGAGGATGACATGGCCCATCGCCATGGCAAAGGCGGCGTCGCTGCCGACCTTGAGCGAGATCCACGTGTCGGCCACAGCCGTCGACTCGGCGTAGTCCGGTGCGATCGAGACGACCTTCGTGCCCTTGTAGCGTGCCTCAATGAGGAAGTGGGAATCCGGCGTGCGCGTCAGCGGGATGTTCGAGCCCCAGGTCATGATGTAGCCCGCGTTGAACCAGTCCGAAGACTCCGGCACGTCCGTCTGGTCGCCCCAGACCTGCGGGCTCGCAGGCGGCAGGTCAGCGTACCAGTCGTAGAACGAGAGCGACGCGCCGCCCATGAGCTGCATGAAACGTGCGCCGGCAGCGTACGACAGCATGGACTTTGCCGGGATGACGGCAAAGGCGAAATTGCGGTCCGGGCCGTACTTCGTCGCCGTGTGCAACAAAGACGAGGCGACGAGCTCCGATACTTCGTCCCAATTCGAGCGCACAAAGCCGCCCTTGCCGCGCGCCTCTTTGTAGCGCTTCGTCTTAGCAGGGTCATTGGCGATGCTCTGCCATGCATCAAGAGCCGTCTTGTGCTCCTTGCGCGCCTCGCGCCAGAGCGCAGCGAGCTCGCCGCGCAGATACGGATACTTGACGCGGTGCGGGCTGTAGAGGTACCACGAGAACGTCGCGCCACGCGGGCAGCCGCGCGGCTCGAAGTCCGGCATGTCCGGGCTCGTCTCCGGATAATTGTGCTCCTGGTTTTCCCAGGCCACGAGCCCGTTCTTGACATAGATATTCCAGCAGCACGAACCCGTGCAGTTGACGCCATGCGTCGAATGAACGCACTTATCAAAAGACCAGCGGTCACGATAGGTGTCTTCCCACTCGCGGCCGCCTTCAAAGAGCTGCTGATGTCCCGTCGCTGATTTCTCGACCGGGATGAGATGCTTCCATTTCGTAAAGATATTGCTCACGTCATCACCCTCCTATTGTATATCATTCTATCCGATTTATTCTCTCACTCATGTGACAAACATCACGGCAAGCTCAATCTAGACAAAAAATTCTGCTGAGGCGATTTCTCCCGCCTCAGCAGTCTTGGTTCCTATCGTATCCACGTCATTCGATATTGCAGATCTCGCGGCCACAGTTCTCACACTGGATGGCATCCTTGAGGTAATCGATGTCTTTGATGAAGATCAGGTGCCCGCGATACTCGATGATGCCGTTCTTGCGCAGCTCGCTGAGCATGCGGTTGAGGCTCTCGCGCGCCGTCGCTGAGTAGTTAGCTAATTCCTGGTTTGTCAGCGGCACGGAAATCAGGATACCGCCGTCTGTCTCCTTGCCGTAGCTGTTGGCCAGGCGGATGAGCGTCGAGTAGAGCGCGCCCTTCTTGCCGTAGAGCAGCAGGTCGCGGAATTTCGAATGCTGCTTGCGCATGTGCGCGCCCATGATCTTGAGCAGGTTGATGGCGAGTGCCGGCTTCTTCTCGAGGTAGCTCTGCAGGACGGGGAACTCGATCGCGTAGACCTCCGCAGCGCTCTGCGCCACCGCATTGAAGATGTAGACCGGATCCTTCTCGTAGAGCGGCAGCTCACCGATGAGGCTGCCGCGCGAAGCGAGGCGCAGCGAGAGCACGCGCCCTGACATCGCGTACTTCGTGATGAAGATCTGCCCTGAGCGCACGATGTAGAAATAGCGAGCCGTATCACCCTCGTGGAAGAGATACTCGCCGTCATGGAGCATGACGACCTTGCCCGGTATCTCATAAAAGTGGCGCACGAGCGACTCCATCTGGTCCTGCTGCTTCAGTTTCCGTTCTTCCATGATCCCAATCCCCTTTTCTATTCCCGGATATTCTTTATTTTAATTAAATTCGCGGTCACACTTATGTATTCCTGTTCAGCATACGGGAAAGTTTTTCGATTCGCCGTGATATTTGTTACATAGAGCGTGATTTTTTTTACAGATTATTTGACGTATCTCCTCTATAATGTGACAAAGAGTTTATCGTTCCTTATTGCTTAACAAGGATTCATATCAATTCAAAGGAGAGTCTAACGTATGGCAGAATCAACTGTGACAAAAAAGCTGGGGCCGAACCCCACGCGCAAAGAGATCCTGGCGAACTGGACGCCGGAGGACCCCGTCTTCTGGAAAAAGTTCGGCGAGAAGATCGCGAAGCAGAACCTCTACACCTCGACATGGGCACTCGTGCTGTCCTTCGTCGTCTGGACGCTCTGGGCAACGATTGCGGCGAAGCTCAACATGGTGGGCTTCCACTTCACCGATGAACAGCTCTTCACGCTTGCAGCGCTGCCGGGCCTCGTCGGCGCGACGGGCCGCCTCTTCTACACGTACCTGCCGGGCCTGATTGGCGGCCGCAACTCGGCCTTCATCACGACGGCCCTGCTGCTCCTGCCGCTCTTCGGCCTCGGCCGCGCGCTGCAGGACCCGACGACGTCGTACGACACGTTCGTGCTGCTCGTCTCCTTCATCGGCATCGCCGGCGCCAACTTCTCCGCTTCGATGGCCAACATCGGCTTCTTCTTCCCGAAGGCGCACAAAGGCCTCGCGCTCGGCATCAACGCCGGTGTCGGCAACCTCGGCGTCTCGCTGATCTACCTGACGGCACCGCTGCTCCTCGGCTGGAACCTCTCCTCGTTCTTCGGCCCGGGCGTCGAGACGCCGAATGGCATGATGTACGTGCAGAACGTCTGCTACTTCTGGACCGTGCCGACGGCCCTGACGCTCGTGCTCATCCGGATGTTCATGGATAACCTGCCGCTGCCGAAGCAGAGCCCGAAGAGCATGCTCTCTATTTTCGGCAACAAGCATACCTGGCTCATGTGCTGGATCTACACCTGCGGCTTCGGCTCTTTCATCGGCTTCTCCGCTGCACTCGGCCTGCTCGTCTCAAAGGAATTCCCAGAGGTCTCCTTCTCGATGGCCGCGTTCCTCGGACCGTTCATCGGCGCCGGCATCCGCCCGGTCGGCGGCTGGCTCGCTGACCGCCTCGACAGCGGCTCGAAGGTCACGCTCGTCTCGCTCTTCATCATGCTCGCCGCGAGCATCGTCGTGCTCTTCGGCATCCAGACGCATGCCTTCGCCCTGTTCTTCGGCTCGTTCCTGCTGCTCTTCCTGACGACGGGCTTCATCAACGGCGCTTCGTTCCGCATGATCCCCTACATCTTCGACAACCCGTTCCACGCTTCGCTCGTCACGGGCTTCACGGCAGCGATTGCCGCCTACGGCGCGTTCCTGATCCCGAAGATCTTCGGCTGGTCTTACGCCAACTTCCAGAATGTCGCCCCGGCCTTCTACATCGTCATCGCCTTCACGGTGCTGACGATCATCATCACGTGGTTCTTCTACGCGAGAAAAGGCTCCGGCATCAAGTGCTGATGCACTTTACCCCCAGATAGAAAGCAGGCTGTCCATCCATGGACAGCCTATTTTTCACATTTTCATCCCTGTTTTTGTGGTAAAATGCAAGAAAGAAGCAAAACGAAAAGAAAGGTGATTTGATCCTATGGCATACGAGAACGGACTCACACATTTCGACAAGAGCGGCCAAGCCATCATGGTCGACGTCAGTGAGAAGAAAGAGACGAGCCGCACGGCCATCGCCTCAGGGCGCATCCGCGTGAACCGCGCGGTCTATGAGGCCATCGAGCAGGGCACGGCCAAGAAGGGCGATGTGCTCGGCACGGCCCGCATCGCCGGCATCATGGCGGCCAAGAACACGAGCGCAGTCATCCCGCTCTGCCACCCCCTGCCGATCGCCAAGTGCAGCGTCGACTTCACGATGCTGCCTGAGGAATCCGCCGTTGAAGCGCGCGCGACCGTCAAGGTCACAGGGCAGACGGGCGTCGAGATGGAGGCGCTCCACTCCGTCAGCGTCGCGCTCTTGACCATCTACGACATGTGCAAGGCGCTCGACAAGGGCATGGAGATTGAGTGCATCCATCTCGACAAGAAGACCGGCGGCAAGAGCGGCATCTACCTGCGCCCCGAATCAAGCAAAACAGACAAAAAAGAAAGAGCAACCCAACAAACGGAGTGATTCTCCCAACAAGATTGGATTGCCCTTTCATTCGAAACACTATATCATAAGGTGTAGATGGATTGAATGAGTTGCAAAAGCAGCTCCCCCCTCATCCATCTCCCCTTATATTTTTCCCTCATTCGAGTCCGCATGCGATGTGCAGGCTCTCTTTTTTTGCGCGTTTTGAGCCGTAAGCCTCACGACTCGTGTGGCTTACGGCTCGACTGCGTCTGGTCCGCGAGGAATGATTTGCGATAGTCTGCCGGGCTGATGCCATACGTCTTGCGGAAAGTCCGGTTGAGTGAATCGCTCTTCTCGTAGCCGCAGGACTCGGCGATGCTCGCAATCGAGAGGTGCGTGCTCTCGAGCAGGTACTTGGCGCGCGTCATGCGGCAGAGCTGGATGTAGCTGCGCAGCGTCATGCCCGTCTGGCTGCGGAACAAGCTGCTGAGGTAGCTGCGGTTGAGGTTCATCGTCGCGGCGATCTCTGCCGTGCTCATGTGCTCGTGAAGGTGGTGGCGCACGTAGGTCATGACATTCGCGATGTAGGAGTTGACACTCGCCAGTGGCTGGTTGACCTGCCGCTCCTCGCTGAGGATGGCGATGAAGCGGTAGAGGGTGCTCATGCGGAAGTAGTGGTCCGTCATCGTCATCTGGCGATGCTGCAGCATGTCGCGGACGCAGTGAACGAGGCGGTCTCCCTGATGGCAGGAGAAGATTGGATTCGCCTGACTCAGGCCCAGCACGTGCATGAGGTGCTTCATCTCCTCACCGGCCGCACCGACCCAGATATAATTCCAGGGCTCGTCGCCGTCGGTCTCATACCGCGTCTCGAAATCGGGCGCGATGAAGAAGCCCTGCCCTGCCTGCAGATGGTACGTCATGCCATTGACCTGGAACTTACATTTGCCTTTCGTGATGTAATGCAGCAGGCAGTACGAGCGCACCCGGGGGCCGCAGACCTGGCCCGGCATCATTTCCGCCTCTCCGATCGTTGTCAGATAAAGCCGGTTCTCATGTTCTGTTGGCATTGCCGCAAATTTGATCTTATCCATTCACTATCATCTTGCTATCATCTCTAACACACTCATATTCGTACTTACATTCTATATTTGAACCTTATTGTATCATAAGATGGCGCAACAAGAAAGCCAGCTCGATGTTTTTCATCAAGCTGGCTTTCTCATGATGTGGTAGAAGTGCTATCAAGGATCAGAGGCTGCCTTTCACGACAGCGTTCGTCTTCTCAATGCACTGATGTGCTTTATCGATGGAGAGACCAAGCGTGCGCATGATCTTGTCCGGGTTGTGGAAGCCCATGCCATTCTCAGCAGCGACCCAATCCCAGTACCACTGCGCTTCGCGAACGAGCTGGCGCGACTCTGCGAGCTGCTCATCCGTTGCACCGGCATCCATGGCGGCCTTGATGGTCTTGTGAGCCTGTGCGACGGTCTGGCCAGCGATGCGCTGGAGCTTGAAGGTGTTGTCGCCAATCGTCTGGACACGTGCCTTGAGCGTCTCTGCACTCTCATCGTGGCACTTAAGGCAGGACTCTTCCGTCGTCTTCAGCGGGTTCGTCATCCAGTGCGACGTGTACTTCTGGCCATTCTCTCTCATGTACGGCATATGGCAGTCAACGCAGGTGACGCCAGCGTCAGCGTGGACGCTCGTTGCCCAGGTCTCGAAGTCCGGATGCTGCGCCTTGAGCATCGGAGCCTTGGAGTCTGCATGGATCCAGTCCTGCGTGAAGCCGCCGGCCTGACCGGACTGATAGAACTGGTACTCGGATTCCGCATCGAGTCCGTTGTCGAACGGATGATTGACGCGGCCGTCTTCCTTCATGAAGTAGTACTCGTTGTGGCACTGTGCGCAGACGTAAGCGCGCTTATCGTTATGCGAGGCATTGTTGACATCGATGCCGCGGCGGGCCATCGAGTCGATGAAGCCCTGCTGGTAGACGCGGAGCTCCATGGTCTCCGGATCATGGCAGGTCGAGCAGCCAAACCACTGGTCGTCCTCGATCGGGCCCATGGCCTCTTCGATTGGCTTGGACGCATAATCCCAACCGCTCTGCTTGTAGTAGACATCGTACATGTAGGAGCTCTTGCAGGTAATGCAGTTGCCCTTCTGGCCCGGCAGGCGTTTCGTGTTCTTGAAGTCCACGCCCGCATAGGTGTGGCCGCGATCGTCATCGTACTGGATGGCGAACTTGTAGCCCTTGAAGTTCTCAACCATCTCCGGCTGTTCCGTCAGGTGGGAGTTGCCCTCCTGCGCACCGCCGTACCCCGTCGGTGACGGTGATGTGTCGTTGTTCTTCATGAATGAATTGTACTCCAGCGGGTAAGCATCTTTATACGCTTCCTTGCCGAGCTGTTTTTCCTGGGGAATCTTAGCGAGCTTGACACTCGTGTCGTTCGGTGCCGCGACGATGCGGACGACGACAAAGCCAAAGAATACAACGCAGACTGCTATGATTCCCGTCAATATCTTCTGCAGCTTACTCAACTTTTATCCCCCCTTCGAGATGATTCGAACCATGTGCGATACTGCTGTGGCACTTGAGGCAGTCACCGCCCGTATCCATGCTGACACCGACATCGGCGTGGACATTGCCCATCGTCGTCTGATGGCAGCGCAGGCAGTTGTCGTTGACCGTCTGCCGCCCATCTGCCGATATCTTGATGTTCGCCGGATAGTCGCGGAGCACTTCATGATACGTATCAATCATGCCCGTGCGGCCCTTCTCAAACATGTAGTGCACGGCATTGTCGTGCGGCAGGTGGCAGTCCGTGCATTCCAGCGCGCGATGCGAGGACATCGCGAAGGTCGCCGCCTCACTCTTCATCGCATGGCACGATCCGCAGAACGCCGGCGATCCCGAGAAGGCCATTGCCGCTGAGCCGATGCCACAGACCGCTACGCCGATGACGAAGCCGCCCGCCAGGCAAGCCAGCGTATGCTTCTGAAATAATTCCTTGAACTCCACTCTGGACTCCCTCCTCTCTTATTCCGCCTTGTTTGTTCTCATTATATCATTCAACAAGAGAAAAAGGTGTTGCTGACGCAACACCTTTCAGAATCTTTTCATATTTAATATTTATGGAACAACAGTCTTACGATTTACCAGAGGCCAATGACATGCCACCAGAGCGAGCCGATGCCGAGCCAGATGACGAGATTGACCGTGACGATGATGAAGCCGAGTTTCCACCAGGTCCCCTGCGGCACGTAACCGGCACCGTAGAGGATTGGGGCCGCACCTCCGCCGTAATGCGTCAGCGGAATCATGATGTTCGATAGCGCAGCGAAGGAGATCGCGGCGAGGAGCGGCGGCGTGCCGACAGCCACGGCCACGGCGAGGAAGGCCGCATACATCGCACCGATATGAGCCGAGACACTCGCAAACGCATAGTGCGAATAGACGTAGATGAGCACGAGGATGATGAAGGCTGCAAGCCAGCTCAGGCCTGCGCTCTGGATTGCCGCACCGGCCATATCGGCTACCACCTTGATGAAGCCCGAGCTCGAGAGCGCACCGGCCAAGGCAATCAGGGAGCCCATCCAGAACATCGTGTTCCAGGCGCCCTTCTCCTGCAGGACATCCTGCCAGGTCAGCACATTCGTCAGCAGCAGGACCGTGACGGCCAGCATACCGACGCCCGTCGCATTCATGTGCGTCAGCGACGACGTGGCCCAGAGTGCCAGCGAGCCGACGAAGACAGCGAGCACGACTTTCTCCATCCAGCTCATCGGCCCCATCTTCTCGAGTGCCTCCACCGCCATCTGCTTGGCGTGCGGCATCTCGTGGATCTCGGGCGGGTAGAGCTTGTAGAGTAGATACGGCATCAGCAGGAGCGAGAGCAGCCCCGGCACAATGGCGGCCGTGGCCCAGGCGCTCCAGGTAATCTCGACGCCGATGGTCTTGGCAGCAAGCTCAACAGCCATCGGGTTGCCGGCCATCGCCGTCATGAACATCGCGCAGGTGATGGCATTGGCCTGATATTCAATCTGCATGATGTAGGCGCCAAACTTCCGCGCCGTACCATCATCCGGCTCCGAGTGGAGCGCGGACGACAGACTGCGGATGATTGGGTAGATGATGCCGCCCGCACGGGCTGTGCTCGAAGGCGTGGCCGGCGAGATGACAAAATCCGAGAGCGTGATGGCATAGCCGAGTGTCAGGCTCGACTTGCCGATAGCCTTGATAATGAGATACGCGATGCGGCTGCCGAGGCCACTCTTGATGAAGGCTCGGGCCAGCAAGAATGCGCAGACGATGAGCCAGATCGTGCTGTTGCCGTAGCCAGAGATCGCGACTTTGACGCTGACGACACCCAGCAGCGCGGCCACTGAGACGCCGATGAAGGCGACAGCGCCGATTGGCAATGGCTGCAGGATAAATCCTGCGATAGTCGCCGCAAAGACAGCAAACAGGTGCCAGGCAATCGGCGTGATCGCATCAGGATGCGGCAGGAACCAGATCACCGCGCCGAGCAGGATGACGCCAACCAGCTTTTTCTTTTGACTTGCATCCATTTTCATTCACCTCTTACGAGTGCTCAGGCTTCTGCGTAGGCAGCGTACTTGGCGAGCACGCGGTCGCAGAAGACTGGCGCGAGGCCGAGGTAGTTGTGCGGATCGAGCATGTAGTCGATCTCTTCTTCCGTGAAGGCATCCTCGACTTCCTTCGTCTTCATGAGCACGTCCTTCAGAGGGATTTCCTTCTCATAAGCTTCCATGCAGGCATTGTAGACGATGTGATGCGAGGTCAGGCGACCGAGCTTGCGTGCCAGGTGCATCATGACGCACTCACTCATCATGAGGCCCTTCTGCACGAAGAGATTGCGCTCCATGTGCTTCTCGTAGACGATGAGGTTCTCGAGGATGTACTTCGTCTTGTGCAGAGCCGTGGCCATGAGCTCGCAGGCGCGCGGGATGGCTTCCCACTCAGAGATGAAGCAGCCCCAGTCGCGCTCATTCTCCGAGACCATGCTCTCGACGACCGTCGGCGCGATGCCGCGGACATTGCGCAGAAGTGCCAGGACATTCTCGAGCACGGCTGGATTGCGCTTGTGCGGCATCGTCGAGGAACCGACCTTGCCCATGAAGAACGGTTCCTCGAGCTCCAGGATTTCCGTGCGCTGCAGCGTGAAGATCTCATGCGCGATGCGGCCGAGCGTGCCGGCGAGCAGCGCGAGCATGCTGGCAAATTCCGCCTGATTGTCGCGCGCGACATGCCAGGCAATCGTCGGGACCTCGAGGCCCAGGATCTCGAACATGCGCTGCTGCGTCTCAAGCCCTTTCTCCGGCTGCGAGGCGAGCGTGCCGACGGCGCCGGCCATCTCGCCGACGAAGACGCGTTTCTTCATGCCCTCGAAGCGCTCGATCTGGCGGCCCAGTTCATCGGCCCAGACGGCTGCCTTGTAGCCGAATGTGATGGGGATGGCATGGACGACATGCGTGCGGCCGGCTTCCGGCGTATCACGGTATTTCTTGACGAGCTTGAGGATGGCCTTGAGGCATGCCTTAGCATCGCGCAGGATGATATCATAGGCATCGCGCTCCAGGAGAACCATGCCCGTGTCGACAATGTCCTGGCTCGTAGCACCCCAGTGCACGTACTCGCCGGCATGCTCCGGCAGGATTTTCTTGAAGGCATTGAGGAGCGGCACAATCGTGATGGAGCTCTTGTAGCCCTCACCGATGGACGGAATGTCGATGAGGTCGGCCTTCGCATACTTCACGATGATATCGGCCTTCTCCTTCGGGATGACGCCGAGCTCACCCTGAGCCTGTGCCAGAGCTGCTTCCGTATCCAGCCATTTCTGCACCCAGGACTTCTCCGAGAAGACTTCATTCATTTCCTCCGTACCGAACAGGAAACCGTGAATCTGGCTGTCGATGACCGTTGCTGACATGTGAAAAACCCCTTTCTTATCTCTGACGGCAGGCTCTCGCGCACCTGCCCTTTCCTTATCTGGCTCTATCGTACCATCAGATGCCCTGCCAAGGGAAATACCGGCCCCTTATCCAAGGATAAGGCAGATGGCCTGCTTCAGAGCTGAATTGATGGCATCCCGCGTTTTCTCTGCTATTTTGGATAAGTACAGATTATCAGGTTCTTCGTCTATCATCATCTCAGATTATCCTATAAGTTTTTCTTATCTTTTCCAGCAGATTTCTTATACCCCGCCAGAAGGTGTCTCGCGCGGATATGACGAATCCTGTGTTAACAGCTCCCAACAAGTGGATTTGAACCGTAAAGACCGTAAAGGAGGTATATTTTGGAAATCCGACAACTCGAATACTTTCTCATGGTACGCGAAGCCGGCAGCTTCACTCGCGCGGCGGAGCGCCTCTATGTCTCTCAGCCTGCTGTGACCAACGCCGTCCGCAGCCTCGAGGAGGAACTCGGCATCCAACTCTTTGACCGCAGTCAGAAGCTGGTCACGCTGACGGCCGAGGGCCGCATCTTTGCCAGCCACGTCGAGAAAATCATGCACGGCATCACGACGACCGTCGAGGAAATCCACGCGCTCAAGAATCTGACGAGCGGTGTACTGACGCTCGGTCTCACCCCGCTTGGCGCCATGCGCGCCATTGTCCATCAACTCAGAGAATACCACCTGGCTTTCCCCGACATCCAGATAGCCCTGCGCGAAGAGGACACGAGCCGCCTGCAGCAAGCTCTGCTGGAGGACAAGCTCGACCTCGCCATCCTGCCAGCCCCCAAAGATAATCCCGCGCTCTCCAGCCTGAGCTTCACACCAGAGGAACTCGTCATCTGCTGCAGCCGCAGCCATCCCCTGCACCGCCGCAATACGCTGGAGCTCAAGGAGCTCTCCGCCGAACAGCTGATCCTGCTCAAGAAAGACTGTCTCTACCGCCAAGAGCTCATCGATGCATTCGAGGAGACCGGAAGCCTGCCCCGCATTGCCTTTGAATCCCAGAGCGTGCAGACCATCAAGGGCCTCGTCGCGGCCGGCTGCGGCGTCTCAATCCTGCCGGAAAGCCTCGTGGAAGACGACACTGCGCTTGCCTCCATCCCGCTGGAACCGCCACTTCGCCTTACGAACCGCATCTTCTGGAAGACAAATCACCATCTCTCACATGCCGCTGAGGCATTTCTCAACCTGTTCAAAAAAGGAGGCTCATCCCATGAATAAGCCCCGTCTGATTGCTGTGGGCAGCAGTGCACTCGTGGCCCACGAAATCGCCGGCATCACATCGGCCTTGCTGGGACCATCTCTGTCGATTGAGACCATGCTGACCACCGAGATTGAGGCGCCAGCGCCGGATACGTTCTATATTTGCGCCGTCACACAGGAAGACCGTCTGCGCAGGGTATTGCCTGCCGCGCAGCTCTATGTCTTCGACCTGCACCCGACGACGCGGTTCTTCCTCGACATCGCCAAGATTCCCGCAGGCGAAACGGTCTATGTCTTCAACAACCTCTATCCATATACAGAGCTGTTGATTAAAGAGTGCCATGAACTCGGCATAAATGAGCTGCACTTCCGCCCACTGGCATTTGAGGAGATGCCCCTGCCTGCCTTGCTAGACGAGCTCGAGCAGGCCCGCTGGCTCATCGGTGTCGAGCCTTTCGTCGGCAAAGACCTTCTGCTAGCACCGCCCTATCGCGAGCATCTGCGCCCTGACCTCACCATCATCCCGGGGCGTCGCACAGCCTCTGTCACCTCTGCCTGCCAGTTACTGACGGGCCTGGCCGAGTATCATCAGCTACATCTGAAGAACGAGTATCAGGCGCTGCACACCACGGCTGAGCAAACGCCGAAGCGCCTGCTCGCCCTCGCCCGCAAGATTGAGGGCATCACGTGCCTACTCCAGCGCGCTTCGCTCGAGGCCATCAAACAGCAGATTGGCAATACGACAGCATCAGATGCAGACGCGGTCTCCGACTGCCCGCTAGAAGGGACGGACGATGGCAATCTCTGCGCGCTCATCGAGGACCGCTTCGCGACGCTCACTTACCTGACGGACCGGCTGCACCGCCTGAGCCTGCCGCCAGAGCACTGAACACGCATCAAAAAAACAGGAGCTGCTGCTCTCACGGATGTCCCAAAGGGTATTCCATGGGAGCAGCAGCTCCTGTTCGTATGGAGAGATATTCTCGAGGCTCAGCGGCGCATGGCCACGAAGCAGCCGACCGATGCGGCGACTGCCCCAATCCAGAGCAGGTAGATGAAGGGCTTCGTGCTGACGGAGGCAGTCACGGCAGCCTGCGCTTCTTCCTCAGCGGATGGCAGGAGCTCGATGCGCGCCTGCGAGTCGTTGCCGGAGATGCCCGTCAGGCGGATGCGCTTCTGACCGCCGAAGACAGGGATTGGCGAAGATGTGCCGCCGTCGCGCGTCGCGATGATGGTCGGCTGCACGTGCTCGACCTTCTCGCCGTCCGTCACAGCAATCGAGGCCGTCACGAGCGTCGTGCCGTCTGGTTGTCCCTCCATCGTGACATCGTCGTAGCGGTAGGCGAACAGGTCGCCCATCTCCATGCGGCCGCGCTTGAGGATGAGTTCCATGCGGTCCGCGCCCCTCGGTGGCGTCGGCGCGATGTAGATGTCGCCGAAGAGCGTGTGGGCGATGGCCGGCTCGCGCGCAGCATCCTCACCGTTCTTGTGGAGCTTCGTCATCGCCCGCACCTCACTGCCGTCGACGAGGTAGCGGTAAAACTTCATCGTGCCGTCTTCGGCGAAGAGCTGGCCCTCATACGTGACCGCATAGCCGCCGATCGTCACACTGTCGCCAGGCTTGAACTCCTGCGAGAGCGACTGGCTAGCACCGCCCGAGAGCACCATCGCGAAGAGCGCCAGGGCGACGCCACCATGCGCGACCACGGCACCGAGGCGCAGCATACCGCGGTGCCAGCCGACGAAGGTCGCGCCGAACAGCAGGATGGCGACGGCCGCGAGCACGAGCAGGCCCGGAGAACGCACGCCTGCCACGAACGCGAGTGCGAGGCCAAGCGCGAGCAGGGCAGCGGGCAGGAGCCTGCCGAGCTTCTCTGCCTGACGGCCGTAGCGCAGGCAGCCCGCCGCCGCCATGATGAGGCACATGGCGATGGCCAATGGAAGCGTCGTGCGCACATAGAAATCCGTGTCGACGGCGGCCGGCTTGCCGATGAGCTGCGTAAAGAGCGGCATCGACATGCCGATGAAGATGATGGCAGAGATAAACACGAGCACGAGCGCGCCCAAGAGCAGGCAGAACTCGCGGCTCGCATGCGCCTCATAGAGTTTCCCCTGCGGCAGATTGCCCGCCTTGACGGCAAGCAGCGCCAGGCCGCCGATGAGCACAATCGCATTGACGACGGCCAATGTCATGCCGATGCTCGTGCCGCTGAAGGAATGCACCGAGAAATCGCCGAGGATGCCGCTGCGCGTCAGGAACGTGCCGTAGATGACGAGCGCAAACGTGAAGATGACCGAGAGGTGCAGCACAGAGAGCGCCGCAGGCCGCCGCTTGGCGACGTGCAGAATGTGGACGAAGGCGCCCGCGAGCAGCCATGGCACGAGCGAGGAGTTCTCGACGGGGTCCCAGCCCCAGTAGCCACCCCAGCCGAGCACCTTATAGGCCCAGTAGCCGCCGATGAAGACGCCCGCGCCGAGGAATCCCCAGGCAAACAGCGCCCACCTGCGCGCCGGCTCCAGCCAGCTCTTCTGATTCTCATCCTTGAGCAGCGCTCCCATCGCGTAGGCAAATGGCACGGCGAGCAGGGCGTAGCCGATGAAGATGACGGGCGGATGCACCGCCATCCAGGGGTCCTGCAACAGCGGATTGAGGCCGACGCCGTCCTGCACGGCCGTCACCGAAGCGACGAACGGGCTCTTGGCCAGCACGAGGATGACGAGCAGCGACTCGATGAGCGCGTAGACCAGGAGTCCCGCCGCCTTCATGTGCTGCCGGCAGCAGAGGTAGAGCGATGCCAGCGCGTGGATGAGCAGCCATAAGAGCAGCGAGCCCTGCTGGCCGGCCCAGAAGGCCGAGATCTTGTACATGAGCGGCAGTTCCTTCGAGGAATAGCTCGCCACATAGGCAATCTCGAAGTGGTCGCCGAGAATCATCACCCAGAGGTAGATCGAGGCGATGACAGCGGCTAGGCACGAGCCGAAGAGCGAGACGCGCCCCCAGCGCTCGGCCCGCTCCTGCTCCTCCTTCACCTTCATCGCATAGCCGTATGCCATCGCGGCCAGCAGCGAGAAAAATAGCGATGTTGCCAGAGAAATTGTTCCAATCATAATGAGTCCCCCATGAATTGTACTCACTTCTGCTGCTCGTACTTCGACGGGCACTTGATCAGCAGCTTGTCCGAAGAGAAGACGCCATCCTGCATCCTGCCGATGGCCACGATGTGATGCGCTTCATCGAACTGGTCCGGCTTCGTGCCGTGATAGTGCACGAGAAGCTGCTCCCCCGTCTCCTCGTCCTGCAGGGTGAAGACAAAGTCATCGCCCTCCATGTGCGGGGCCGGTGCATCCTGCGCCAGAAGGCCCTTGACCTGGACATTTGACGAAGTCGCCGCCTTCGCCTCCTTGATGCCGACGTACGGCGTGACCGAATCGGCAAAGCTCCAGCCGGCATAACCGACGAAGGCTAGCAGGAGCACGATGAGCAGGATCTTACGTTTCATGATGCACACCTCTTTCAGAGTTCACGCGATGGTAGAGCACGGCGATGTAGATCAGCGTCATGTCCAGCAACGACGCCAGGAGCGTCTTGAGCATGACGGGGTCCATGTCGATGGAGCCGCTGCCGTTGATGACAGGTGCCGGATGCAGCGAGAAGTAGAACCGCGGGATGATGAAGACGAGGAACGGCACGGTCAGGAACGAGAACAGCGCGTAGATGGCCGCGACGCGCGCCCGCCTGTGCGCATCGGGGATGACCGAGCGCAGGGTCAGGTACGCCGCGTAAATGAGCAGCAGCACGAAGATCGTCGTCTGCCTCGGGTCCCAGTTCCAATAGGAGCCCCAGGTCAGCTTCGAGAAGACGGCGCCACTCAGTGTCGCGAGCACGACAAAGATGAGTCCGAGGCGGGCGGATTCTGCACTGACGGCATCGAAGCGGGGGCTCGGCCGGCGCAGGTAGCGCACGGCGTACCCAGCGCTGACGAGGAAGGCGAGCACCGCGACCCAGGCCACCGGGATGTGGAAGAACGCGATGCGCACGAGGCTGCCAAGCCCCATGGCCGGCGGCACGAGGAAGAATACAGCATAGACGACAGCGGCTGTGAGCAGCAGGATGAGCAGCCACAGCCCCTTCTCATAGGACCTCATCAAATCATCTCCTTATCGTTTCAGCTTATCGCATCAGTCTTCATACCAGAGGAAATCAAAGAGCAAAGAAGCGGCCAGCGTCATGATGGCATCGTAGAGCGCGATGCCGACGAGGTAGGACATATGCACCGCCTCACCCGCAAAGCATGAGGCCGTCAGCACGATGGCCGGCAGCAGGATGGGCAGCAGCACGGGCAGCATCAGGATGGAGAGCAGTCCGCCCTGCACCTTCGCGCCGGACATCAGGGCCGAGAGCAAGGTGCCCGCCATCGCCATGCCGTACGTCCCGCCGAGCAGCGTCAGGAGGAATGCCGGCCACGAAGCGACCGAAATGTCCATGAGCACGAGGTACATCGACACGATGAGCAGCGAGAGCACAAACAGCAGGACTGCCATGAAGAGCCCCTTGCCGAAGAGCACGGCCTGCGAACTGCCGTAGACTTGCAGGGCCATCAAGGTCCCCGCCTGCTCCTCATCGGCAAAGCCGCGTCCGGCGCCCGCGAGCAGCGAGAAGAACAGGATGATCCAGAGCATCGAGGCCGCGAGCCGCGGCGCAAGGATATCGCCCTGCATCAGCAGGCTCACGCACGAGAGCGTCGTCAGCGCGAACATCAGCACGACGAGCCACGACGACCGCGAGCGCAGAGAGATGCGGGCTTCCTTGCGGAAGACTGACTCAATGGCCCGATAGAGAGATGCATGCATCTGCCACCGCCTCCTCTTCTCTGTCATTCGTCGCGAGCAGCACGAGCTTCCCCGCATCCGCGGCCCTGCGCGCCTCCCGGCGCACCATGCTGCGCCCGGCATCATCGAGGTTGGCCCCGGGCTCATCGAGCAGCCAGATGTCGGCCTCCGAGGCCAGCAGGATGGCGAGATGGAGCCGCTTCCGCATGCCCGTCGAAAAGTGCTCGACAAACTTGCCAGCCACCTGATCGGAGGCGAGGCCCACGCGCGCGAGCAACTGCTCGTACTGCACAGGCGAGAGCGGCGCCGCGCGGCGGAATCCCAGGAAGAAATCGAGATTCTCCCGCGCCGTGAGCTTCGGATAGGCGTGGAACTCCGGCGTGACGAGCCCGATGCGCGCGCGGTAGGCCGCCTTGCTGAGCTCCTGCCCGCCATCTCTGGCCACGATCTTTCCCTCATCCGGCAGCAGCAGCTTCGCTGCCATCTTCAGGAGCGTCGATTTGCCGCTGCCATTCGCGCCCGTCACCGCCGTGACCGTGCCGCCCGCGAGCTCAGCCGAGAGATGTTCGATGACGGTGCGGCCGGCAAAGCGCTTCGTCACATCCGAAAAAGTCAGGCTGACCATACGATCACCTCTCCTCGCGAAGGCGCGCCTCGTCGAGACGCATCCAGTCCGGGCCGCATTCTAAGAGCCCCTTCTCCTTCATCAGGCCGATCTCGCGGGTCAGGGCGCTCCTGTTGCACTCGAGTTCCTTGGCGAGCTGCACCCGCCCCGGCACTTTGACGCAATCCGTCTTCTGGCGGCCCGCCTGCTGCAGCAGGTAGAGGATCAGCCGCTCGCGCAGCGTCTTCTGCGAGAGCACCTCGAGCTTCTGCATCATCAGGACATTCTTGCGGCAGAAGGCCACGAGCAGGTTGCGCATGACGATGCCGTGGATGCGGCCGAGTCTCGGGCCGGCCACGAGAAGTGCCGTATAGGGCACCCAGAGCACGAGGACATCCGAGACGGCCTCGATGGCCGTCGGACTCGCATACCCCGGCAGGATGGCCGTCGTCGAGCCAAATAGTGCGCCGCGCTCCAGGCGGTGGCCGACAGTCTCATTGCCGAAGCGGTCCTCCGCAAGGACGAGTGCCTCTCCCTCGACGATGATGCCGATCCGGCTGTTCGTCTCGTACGCCTTGAGGATGCGTACCTCCTTGCCGTAGCGCTTGACCTTGGCCTCCGTGGCCTGGATGAACTGCTCCACCTCATCGGCCTTGAGCCCTTCAAAGAGAGGCAATTCCTGCAGGTCCAGATCATAGATTCCCATCGTGTCCCCTCCCCCATTCTCTCGAATTGTATAAATCATTTCATTTATCTGTATTATAGCAACAAAGAAATCATCTTGATGTTGCAGAAGCAACACCAAGATGATTAAAAATAGCCAAGTTTTTCAAGAAAGAGCAACATGCAAAAAGAGCTGCCGTGCGGCAGCTCTTTGCAGGTGTATATGGATTTGAGAGAATACGTGAATGGAATCAACCGATCATCGTCTTGATGTCGTCCTCGACGGTCGTGATGCCGCCGATGCCGAAGTTCTCGACGAGGACCTTAGCGACATTCGGAGAGAGGAATGCCGGCAGCGTCGGTCCGAGGTGGATGTTCTTGACGCCGAGGTGCAGCAGGGCGAGGAGGACGATGACAGCCTTCTGCTCGTACCAAGCGATGTTGAAGACGAGCGGCAGCTTGTTGATATCATCGAGGCCGAAGACTTCCTTGAGCTTGAGCGCGATGAGGGCGAGGCTGTAGGAGTCGTTGCACTGGCCGGCATCGAGGACGCGCGGGATGCCGCCGATATCGCCGAGGTTCATCTTGATGTACTTGTACTTCGCGCAGCCAGCCGTCAGGATGACCGTATCCTTCGGCAGAGCCTTGGCAAACTCTGCGTAGTACTCGCGGCTCTTCATGCGGCCATCGCAGCCAGCCATGACGACGAACTTCTTGATGGCACCGCTCTTGACAGCCTCTACGACCTTGTCGGCCACAGCGAAGACCTGCTCGTGTGCAAAACCGCCGACGATCTGGCCCTTCTCGAGCTCCTTCGGAGCCTGGCACTTCTTGGCCATCTCGATGATTGCGCTGAAGTCCTTCGTGCCGTCTGCCTTTGCCTCGATGTGCGGGCAGCCCGGGAAGCCGACAGCGCCCGTCGTGAAGACGCGGTCTTTATAGGAATCCTTCGGCGGAACGAGGCAGTTCGTCGTCAGGAGGACCGGGCCGTTGAATGCCTCGAACTCTTCCTTCTGCTTCCACCAAGCGTTGCCGTAGTTGCCAGCGAAATGCTTGTAGTGCTTGAACTTCGGATAGTAGTGAGCCGGCAGCATCTCACCGTGCGTGTAGACATCGACGCCCGTGCCTTCCGTCTGCTCGAGCAGCATCTCGAGGTCGCGCAGATCGTGGCCCGAGATCAGGATGCCCGGGTTCTGGCGAACGCCGAGGTCAACCGTCGTGACTTCCGGATTGCCGTAAGCCTGCGTGTTGGCCGTATCGAGCAGGGCCATGCCGTCAACGCCGTACTTGCCCGTCTCGAGCGCGAGCGCCGTCAGCTGCTCCGCCGTCTGGCTGTCGTCGAGCAGGCGCGCAAGAGCCGACTGGATGAATGCATCGACTGCTTCGTTCTCCTGCTTGAGGGCGTTAGCGTGCTTGACATAAGCGGCGAGACCCTTGAGGCCGTACGTCGTGAGCTCGCGCAGGCTGCGTACATCCTCATTCTCCGTGGCGAGGACACCGACCTTCTTGGCCTTCTCATCGAAGCCATCGCGGCCGTCATTGTAGAGCGCTGCTTCCGGCAGGTTCTCGCGGCTCGCGAGCTTTGCGAGGCACTCGGCCTTGACCGTGAGCGTCGTCTCGATGGCCTTGATGATGGCCTCGCGGTCGAAGTTCGCATTCGTGATCGTGATGAAGAGGTTCTCCGTCACGAGGTGGTTGACCTCGCGCGAGACCGGCTTGCCCTCAGCGCGCAGGCGCGTCGTGACAGCGGACAGGCCCTTCGTCACATAGATGAGCAGGTCCTGCATCGCAGCAACTTCCGGCTTCTTGCCGCAGACACCAACCTGCGTGCAGCCCTTGCAGCCAGCCGTTTCCTGACACTGAAAGCAAAACATCTTGTTTTCCATGACTAACTCTCCTTATATCAAACACACATTGGACTCTCTTGTTTCATTGACCTTATCATAGCAGAAAGGCAGGGTGGATTTCTGTAACGATTGTTACAATAGAAAATCCCGTCCCATTCGGATGAACGGGACGGGATGTCTTTTCATTCTGGTGCGATTGGTGAGAGTCGAACTCACGACCTGCCGCTTAGGAGGCGGACGCTCTATCCAACTGAGCTACAACCGCAACAATATTATTGTAGCATACGAGTGGCCTCTGATGCAAGCCGTTCCAGTCGTTCCATCTCAATGCCGACTCGATGCCGCTGTCAGTCACCACCGCCCTGCTCGACCTTGTGGATGTCATCCTTCGAGGCGTTCGCGAGGTCTGCGTACTGGAAGGCCTGATTGCTCGGCAGGTCGAGGATGAAGCGGTCCGTCTTATTGAGTGTCGCCGTACCGTGCACCATGTCGACGTCAAAGACGTGCCCGCCGAACGTGCGCGCAGCATTGATGAAGTGGAAGTGCCAGCCCGGCGTGTTGACGCCGTCCATGAACGATGGGAAGTAGAAGCAGACGAGCGAGCCCTTGACATTCTCGAAGGCAAAGCGGCGCTCATCCGTCTCGAGTACCTTGGCAAACGGCTTGTAGGGTTCATGCTGGTAGAGCTCCGTGCGCGCGGCCACGCGGTTGAAGTAGCCGTCGATGCGCACGACGTACATGCTGTTCGGTCCGAGCAGTTCGATGCTGTCGTCGAGCGCATTGCGCAGGGCCTCTGCCGTCGCCATCGCACCGAACTTTATGGTATGGCCTTCCTCGAGATACGCTATGCTCGCAAAAGGCGTCGTATCGAGCGGCTGCGCCTCGATGACCGAGCCGTCCGCGAGGATGCGGTAGCAGTGGCCGTCGATGACGATGAGCTCGCCCGCGACAGCGTGGAACGTGCCGATGCCCGTATCGCCGTGCTTCAGCAGGTCTTCGATATAGAGGCAGCCGTAGTAGTTGCCGAGGATCAGCGACTGGAGTGTCGAGATCTGGTAGACGGGGTCGCGCTTTTCCTTGATGCCGCTGACATCGCGCGGGCGCAGAGAATGTTGTGTCATAAGAGTTCCTCACTAGAATATGATAGACTATAATTTTTCTTAATTCAGTACAATTGTGTACAATTTGCTTTCATTATAGCATAGACCCGAGTGAACATGCTATGCGCCGCGTCCACATGGGAAAGATTGTAAAAAAGATTCTCCCCGTCAACCAAAAAGGCCCACAGTTCCCTGTGGGCCGAGTGGAGTCCGAGACTTACTCCTTGATTGCGCCGAGGACGTCCTCAGCCGTCAGGTTGTTCTGCTCCATGTACTCGACGAGCACTTTGTAATCCTGCTGGGCCTTCTTCGTCTTGACTTCATCCAGCTGAGCCTTCAGCGTTTTGAGCTCTTCCTGCTTCTTCGTGATCTTTGCCTGCAGAGTTGCAATCTTTTCCTCATAATTTGCTTTTCTTGCCATAATCGAATCTCCCTTTCTCAAAAAATGAAAATTTCTTTTTTTATTATACGCCAAAAACACACTTTTGCTCAAGAAAAAATTATTTCTTTTTTCGTTTCCAGAGATTCTGCTTGATATCGGGGATATCCTCTTTTTTGACATCATTCCACTTCTGCGCCTGCTGCAGACAGAACCACGCACCGGCAAAGCCGATGAGCAGGAGCAGTGCGCCAGCCAGGAAGCTTCCCTGCATCAAGAGATAGAATCCGCCAAAGGCCAGAAAGCCAAAGAATATCGTATTCCATGATTGGATCAAGACATTGAACCACTTCGTTATGTTTTGCATGAGAGCCCCTCCCCATTACCGCAGGAATCTCAGTAAAAATCCTATTTCATATTATAGCGGATTTCTTTCATTTCTGCACCTGTCTATGCACAAAATCCTTCGCGATGGGTTGCTAAAGATGTGATGGATAGGATTGCCAAGGAACGGTTCCCTGCTGTAGAATAGGATAGGATTCATTACATCATATTGATTTGAACAGAAGGGGATTCATCATGAGACAATTCTATCAGTGCCTTGTCATCGGCCTCGCCCTCGCGCTGAGCGCAGCTGCATCCTTGCCGGTAGCCTCTGCCGCACCGGCAGTCGGCACGGTGACCGGCTCTGTCTACACGCACGGGTCCGAGCGCGGCATGAAGATTGCTTCGGCGCCCGACGCCTCGGCAGGTGGCATCAGCTGGGACCTCGCTGCGCCCAAGAACAAGTTCCACGACAAAGAGGCCGATGTCTGGCTGATCGGCAAGGACTTCACCTACGATGAACTCAGCAGCAAGGAAATCGACGATTGGTACCGCTTCGGGAATATCCCTGCCAATGCGCCGGTCTACCATACGATGACCGACAAGAAGACCGGCAAGTACGAATTCCACGGTATCCCCGAGGGGACGTATTTCCTCGTTATCCTCGACAGCTACGGCCGCGATGCGGCGCAGAATCTCACCGAGCTCGACGACAAGCAGCATCTGCGCCAGAAGCTGCCCAACTGGGAGTCCTTCGAGCTCTTCAATGTCGGACCGCGCAGCTGCCTCGTGCAGATGGTCACGGTCAAGCGCGATGAAACGGTCACCGTGAAGCCAGGTGCCATTTGAGAGAGGATAACCGGACAATGTGGAGAGATCTCTTGAAGAGAAGATACGCTCGTTCCATCATCATCGTTTTCATTTCCATAGCCTGCAACCTCAGCCTTTTGCTCGCGGCAGCGCGCGCAGAAGCGAGGCCGCTGCTGCGCGTGGGAATCCATCAATTCGGCTCGGATATCACAGAGGATTCATCCGGCAATTTCCACGGCATGGAGACGGATTTCATGCAGGCACTCGGCAGCTATGCGGGCCGCGAGGTCATCTTCGTGCCGGGCACTTGGGAGGAATGCCAGCAGCGCCTGGAAGCAGGCGATATCGATGTCCTGGCCGGCGTCATCAAGACGCCAAAGCGAGCAGAGACCATGCTCTTCTCGCGCCTGATGATGGGCAGGGCCAGCGATGAGGCCAACTTCCATGGTGAGCTGATGCCCTATCGCGTCAACCAGCTCCACTTCGCCGTGCGGCGGGACAATCCCGAGCTCATGCGCGAGCTCGACCTCGCGGCTGATCAGCTCATCGCCAACCGGCCGTACTTCGTCAGTCATCTCTACCAGATCTATTACGGACAGAGGGGCGCTTCCGAACTGCGCCTGACGGAAAAAGAACAGCGCTTCCTCAAGCGCCACCCCGTCATCTCGGCGGTCGTCGTCGCGCGCGAGGCGCCCTTTGCCTACGTCGATGAACACGGCGAGCTGCAGGGCACGATGCGGAAGCTCGTCGACCGGCTCGAGCATGACCTCGGCATCGAGCTGCACCTCGTCATCGAGCAGGATTACGCGTCAGCCTACAAGGACCTCGGCACCGGCGAGGCACAGATCCTGCTCAATGCCGACTGGGATGTCGGCTGGGCGGCCGCCCACGATATGGACCTCTCGGCCGTCTACCTGACTTCTTACTACACGACGGTCACGCGGCGCGGCGGCTTTAAAAATCAACCGCGCATCGCCTGCCTGCCCAAGCAGACGACCGACTACGTCCTGCTGCAGCGCTACGGCAAAGACCAGATTCGCCACTATGCGACGGCTGAGGAATGCCTGCGCGCCGTCAGCAGCGGCGATGCCGACATCGCCTTCCTGCGGCAGGAGACGGCACAGCAGAACATCTGGCAGGGTGATTTCCCAGAGCTCGTCACCAGCGGTGTCCTCACATTCTCGCAAGATGCCGCCATCGGCGTCTCCGACCGCATGGAGCCAGAGCTCTTGACCATCCTCGACAAGGAGATCCGCTTCATCGGTCCCAATGGCATCTTCGACTACACGACGTTCTACGAGCAGAAGCTCGACCAGCGCCGGAGCATCCAGTCGCTGTTCTACGCCTATCCGCAGTACTTCATCACGGGCCTGCTGCTCCTGTTCTTCACGCTGCTTCTCCTTGTAGGGCGACAGTCCCAGATGCGCAACAGCCACCTCAGGGAGATGCAGCGCATCATCGACACAGACCTCCAGACAGGGCTCCACAACCGCAGCTGGTTCCGGGATGAGGCTGGCCACTATCTCAAGGAACACAGCACGGACAGCCGGCTCGCCATCGTCAAGATTGCCATCAGCCGCCGCGACATCCTCGTCGAGACGTACGGTCAGGATGTCATCACCGAACTGCTGCGCCGCATGGAGGCGACGCTCCAGCAGACCGAATGGGCCAAGCTGCCCGCCGTACACACCAGCACGGGCAAGGTCCTGTTCCTCATGCACACGGATGCCTTTGCGAGCCAGGAGCAGGTCCAGGAGGCTCTCACGCAACTGATGCACCTGAATGAATACATCAGCATCGGCCACCTCGTCGTGCACATCACCTTCCACGTCGGCATCTGCCCGCTGAGGCCAGGCCTTCCCATCGCCGACGCGATGAACCACGCCGACCTCGCCCTGCACGAGGCGCATCCCATCTGCTTCTACAATGCCGAGCTGCAACAGAAAGCCGAATTCCAGAGCCGCATCGACAGCCTGCAGCAGAGGGCGCTTGCCCGCAAAGAATTTGAGGTTTGGTACCAGCCAAAGTACGACCTTGTGACGCGGAAATGTATCGGTGCCGAGGCACTCGTGCGCTGGCGCAGCCGCGAGCTCGGTTTCCTGGCACCAGCCCAATTCATCCCGCGCTTCGAGAGCAACGGCTTCATCACACAGCTCGACTTCTACATGCTGAGCCGCGTCATGGAGTTTCAGAAGCGGCGCCACGCGACGGGCGTCCCCGTCGTGACGATTTCGGTCAACCAGTCGCGCCTGCACATGCAGGAGAAGAACTACCTCACCTACATGCAGCGGCTCAAGACTTACTACGAGGCCAGGGACATCGAGCTCGAGCTCACGGAGACGGCCTTCGACCTCAACACGCCGGAACTCCGCCAGCACGCGCTCCACGTCATGCGTGCACTGCACGAGATGGGCTTCCGCCTGTCCCTCGACGATTTCGGCAGCGGCTACTCCGACCTCACGCTGCTCAACGCCATCCCGCTCGACGTCATGAAGATTGACCGCTCGCTGCTACTCGCCTCACAGGGCACTAAGCGCATGCAGGCCGTCCTCGCGCGCATGATCGACCTCGGCCACGCACTCAGCATGACCGTCATCTGCGAGGGCATCGAGACGCGCGAGCAGGAAGACATGCTGCGCAGCTGCGGCTGCGATCAGGGGCAGGGCTACCTCTATGGCAAGCCAATGCCTGAAGAGGAATTCGAGCTTTTCCTGTTGCAGCACATCTAACAGCATACAGATGAAAAAAGACCTGAGACTTCGTGTCTCAGGTCTTTGCTTTCTCTGTGTATGTCAGTATGCCAGTACTTGCACGCCATCAGCTTTCGGCAACGCCGGCCGCCTGCTGCATGATGCGGCTGTTCTCAGCAGCGTCCTTCTCCGGATCGAATGCCTTGATAGCCTTGGCCTGCTGCATCTTGTCCTGGCAGAGGACGAGCTCGACGCGGTCGCCGAGGAGGCGCTTGGCCTGACGGAAGGCCAGGCGGAAGTCGCGGCTCCACGACAGCATGACGTACGACGAGGCGAGGTCGCTGTGCGCCGCATTGACGAGCTCCCCGACCGACGGGCAGCTGCTCTCGCCGCCGCTCACGATGATGTGGACGCCGGCTTCCTGCATCTCGCGCGCCTGCACCTTGTTCTCGGCAACGGCCAGCAGGGCGACGCGCATCAGCGCGCCGTGCGCACTGAGCACATGTCCCTCACTCATGTTCGTGATGTGGAGGTTCTTGATGGGCCCCCAGCCGACCGCCTGCTCCACGACCTTGCCGACGTGGTCCGTGTGCAGGTGGACCTCGATGCCCTTCTCGTGGCGCTCGACGAGCGCAAAGCTCGAGTACTCGCGCAGATGACGCTCAAACTCCGGCACATCCACGCGCGTGTTGCAGACCGTGAAGCGCACGCAATACGGGCGCACGAGGTCCTGGCGCGGATCCGGCAGGCCGAGCTGGCCGGCCTCGAGTCCGAGCGAGAGGCTGACCGTCGGCGAGACGAAATTACCGTCGAGTCCCTTGAGGCAGCCCGTCAGGAAGGTGAACATAATGCGCGCACCAGCATCCTCCTGCCCGATCTGCGCCAGGGCCTGCTTGCCCGCCTCGATGGCCGCCTGCAGGATCTCCGAGATCGGCAGGTTCGCGCGCACGGCATGGTACGCGCCCTTGGCCACGGCCTTGGCCACCATGATCAGCGGCTGCTCCGGCTCCTCCGGCACCGCGCGCTGTGCATAGAGGATGCCGTACTGGAACGCCTTGCCGAACTCTGACGACGTCGCGTTATACTTGCCCGAGAGCCCCTTGCCGAGCCCGCGGAACATCTGCGCGAGTACGACGCCCGCGCTGCCGCGCGCACCGAAGACTGCCGCCGTCGCGATGCGGCGGGCCAAGCCGCCGATGCTGTCGTCCTTCGTATCCGAGAGCGGCATGACCGCCGCGCCCATCGTGCGCAGGATGTGCGTGCCCGGCATGTGGCCCGCGCCCTTCAGCGCATTGATCTCCTCATATTCCAGCAGGAATTCACTGTAAGCGCCCGATACCATGCGCTTGAAGTCACTGCCCGTGATTACCTCTCTATTTCCTGTCATGTTCATCACACCCGTTTCTTTTTGCTGCCCTGGCTTTGCCAAAACAGGACTGTTACTTCTATTATAATTCGCGGCGCAAGAGAAAACACCTCTATTTCCACAAAAATTTCAAATATATTTCCAAAAATCCTCCCGCACGAGAAAAAATCGTGAAAAAAGAAAATTTCACTTGCCAGCTGCGCCAAAAACAGCTATCATAGATATATGTGTCAAATCACATAATTCACGTGAAATGAATCCATCCAGCATCAACCCATTGCATGGATTTCACTGAAGGAACGCATAACCTCGGAGGTGAAAATCAAATGGCAGTACCAAAGCGCAAGACTTCCAAGGCACGCCGCGATCAGCGCCGCGCCAACTGGAAGCTCAATGCTCCCGGTTTCGTTGCCTGCCCGCAGTGCCACGAGCCGAAGATGCCGCATCACGTTTGCCCGGAGTGCGGTTACTACGACGGCAAAGAGGTCGTCAAGGCAGCAGAATGAGGCAAGAGAGCCAGACATCCCATCGGATGCCTGGCTCTTTTTGCATGCGCTGCGGCGATGCGGGCATTAAAAAAGTCCCCGCAAGCCTGCAGGGACTGATTTGCAAATGGCAGAGAGGGTGGGATTCGAACCCACGGTGGCTATTAACCACACTTGATTTCGAGTCAAGCACCTTCGACCACTCGGACACCTCTCCGTGTTCCTCCGCGTTCGCTGAAGAACATAAAGTATGATATCATACATTCTCCTAAATGTAAAGCATTTTTTTCGCCTGCGCATCTTCTCCTCTAAGACCTATCCATAGAAAAGAACGATTACTAGTTGACAATATAGCAAACAACAGGTAAAATAATCTTACAAATACTTATTATCCATTATTGTACCCGATTAAGCTGTCAGGTGGATATCAAGAGAAAGAGATAGGTGATGATATGCTGACTTCTACCGAATTGACGAGTCGTCTGCGCGAAGCCGGTTTCAAGGTAACACCGCAGCGCCTTGCCGTCTACAACATGCTTTCCCACACGAAAGCGCATCCCAATGCCGATACGATCTACAAGGAGCTGCAGCCGCTCTACCCGACGATGAGCCTCGCCACGGTCTACAAGGCGCTGGCCATCCTCTGCGACCTCGGCCTCGCCCAGGAACTCAATGTCGGTGAGGAAGCCTTTCGCTACGATGCCGACACGAGCCATCATCCGCACATCCGCTGCACCTGCTGCGACCGCGTCGATGATGTCCCGGCACTCAACACGGAAAGCGTCTATGAGCAGGTCAAGGATGAGACGGGCTACGCCCTCTCGGATCACCAGCTCTACTTCTTCGGCGTCTGCCCGGAATGCCAGGCTAAGAATGCAACGAACGCCAAAACCATGCACTGAGGCATTCCCCTCTTTACCAAAAAAGCTGACACAAACGTGTCAGCTTTTTTGGTATATGCAATTGAGTAATTGAGGAGAGCTTTATAAGGCCTGCGCAGCGCTCTTGCGGCGCTTGAGCTGCAGGATGAGGATGACGGCAAACAGGGCGAAGCCTGCGATATCCGTCATGAAGCCCGGCTTGATCATCATGAGGCCGCCTGCGACGAGCACGAGGCGCTCCAGCAGGCTGCAGTTGTCCGCCAGATAGCCGATGAGCGCCGAGGACAGCGCGACCATGCCGATGAGCGCCGTCAGCGTCGTCATGAACAGGTCGAGCATCGTGCCCTCGAGCATCAAGAGCACGGGTGACAGGACGAACATGTACGGGATGATGAAGGCCGCGATGGCCAGCTTCGACGCATTGATGCCGGTCCTCAGGGGGTTGCCGCCCGCGATGCCGGACCCGGCAAAAGCCGCCAGGGCGACAGGAGGCGTGACGTCGGCGATGATGCCGAAGTAGAAGACGAACATGTGCGCGCAGAGAACGGGGACACCCATCTGCACGAGGGCCGGTGCCGCAATCGTCGAGGTGATGACGTAGTTGGCCGTCGTCGGCACGCCCATGCCGAGGACGATGGCCGTGATCATCGTGAAGAACATCGTCGGCAGCAGCAGGCCGCCCGAGAGGTCCAGAAGGCCCGAAGCCAGTTTGAGGCCGACGCCCGTCTTCGTGACGACGCCAATGATGATGCCGGCTGCGGCGCAGGCGACGAGGACCGAGAGCACATTGCGCGCGCCGCGGTCGAGGCCGCGGACAATCTCAATCGGCTTCATGCGCGTGGACTTGCGCAGCGCCGAGCAGAGGATGGACAGGACGATGGCGACGAGCGCCGCGCGCATCGGCGTGTAGCCGGATACGAGCAGGTAGACGATGATGATGAGCGGCAGGGCCAGATGGCCGCGCTCCTTGAGGATTGTGCCGATCTTCGGTAACTGGCTGCGCGGGATGCCTTTGAGATTGCCGCGTTTCGCCTCGAAGTGGACGCCGAGCCAGATGCCGGCGAAGTAGAGGAAGGCCGGCACGATGGCCGCCTTGACGATGTCGATGTAGGGAACGCCGACGAACTCCGCCATGAGGAAGGCCGCCGCGCCCATGACCGGCGGCATGAGCTGGCCGCCCGTCGAGGCCGCCGCCTCAACAGCACCGGCAAAATCCTTGTGGTAGCCGAGCTTCTTCATCATCGGGATGGTCAGAGAGCCCGTACCGACGACATTGGCGACAGAACTGCCGGAGACCGTGCCCATGAGGCCCGACGACAGCACGGCAACCTTCGCCGGACCGCCGCTGGCCCAGCCCGCGATGGCGTTGGCGAGGTCGATGAAGAACTTGCCGAGGCCCGTGGACTCCAGATAGGCGCCGAACAGGATGAACAGGAAGATGAACGTCGACGAGACGCCGAGCGGGATGCCGAAGATGCCCTCCGTCGTGAAGTAGAGGTGGCCAACGAGCTGCTCGATTGTCAGCCCGCGGTGCGCGAGGACGCCCGGCATGTAGGGGCCGGCAAATGCGTAAATCAGGAAGGCCAGCACGACGCAGACCATCGGCAGGCCGACGATGCGGCGCGTCGCCTCGATGACGAGCAGGATGCCTAGCAGGCCGACGGCAAGGTCCACGCCCGAGACCGTGCCCGAGCGCAGCACGAGGTGCTGGTACTCGAAGACGATGTAGGCAGGTGCCGCAGCGCCGAGGATCGAGAGCAGCACGTCAAACGGATGCACCTTGTAGCGCGACCACGACTTGCGCGTCGGGTACAGGAGGTACACGAGCGCCAGGCCAAAGCCGAGGTGGACGGCTCGCTGCAGCTGCGCGTCGAGCACGCCGAACGTCGCCGTGTAGAGCTGGAAGATGGAGAACGTGATGGCAATGGCGGAGACGATCTTCGCCATGACCCCCTTGTACATCATCGTGTCGGATTCTTTATCGTATTTCTTTAAAATGTCTTCTGCGGATTTTGGATCCAGCTTTTCAGTCATAAAAAACATCCTTTCTGCTTCCCTGCTCCTGAACATCTCAGGGAAGGAAAAGTATCGGAGTCAGCTGCCGAGCAGAGCCCGGTAGAACGGCACGATGGCGAGATCGATGCGCGTGCCGGGCGCATATCGTTCATAGAGGCGGTACTCCTGCCCCGCGACCGTCAGCGTCAGCTGCGTGCCGACGCCCGTGCGCAGGGCGAGGGTCTTAAAATGTCGGTCCATGTGGTCAAAGACATAGTAGTCGCCTTCCTCACGGAAGTCGCCTTCCTCGGCGAGGAACGGCAGCCCTACGCCGAAAGACTGATACTTCGTTGAGAGCAGATTGAAGCCGTCCTTCGCCTCATTGACTTCGAGGTTCTCGAGGACCGGCGTCTTCTGCACCGAGTGGATGAAGTGGATAGAAAATGGCAGACCTGCCCTCGCCTCGACCATCGCCACGCGCTCCCCCGCCGCCCGCACAGTGAAGCACGGCGTCAGCAGGACGGAGAGCACGGCGAAGACAGAGCCGAGCAGGGTCAGCCAGAGACAGATCGGATAACGACGCATACAGACCACCAGACAATATCAAAAAGGCCTCCTCCACCGCACATCCATCGCGCACAGCACGTCGCATGAGCGGACGAAAGAGGCCTTTTTCTAGATCACATTGCTATTACTCTTTGAAGAACTTCTCAGCACCGGCATTCATCGGCAGCGACATGCCCTCGAGGGCCGTGTCCTTCGTGATGAGCTTGCCGACGGAATGAGCGGCCTGCAGGCGGTCGAGATTCGTGAAGATGGCCTTCGCGATGTCATAGCCCATCTTATCGTCGACCTTGTCCGTCGCGACGAGCATTGCCATGACGGAGATCGTCGGGACCTCCTCGTCGAAGCCAGCGTACGTGCCGGCCGGGATCGTCGTCTTCGTGTAGAACGGGTACTTCGCGATCAGGGCCTCGGCCTTGTCGGCATCGACCGGCAACAGGCGGACCTTGTTCTGCGAGGCGATATCCTGTACGGACGAGGTCGGATAGCCGGCCGTCAGGAAAGCTGCATCGACGTTGCCGTCCTTGAGGGCGCTGGCGCCTTCGGCGAAGGACAAGTACTGGACGTCGATGTCATCGTAGGTGATGCCGTACGCTTCGAGGATCTGGCGGGCATTCGCCTCAGCGCCGGAGCCGGCTGCACCGACGGCGACGCGCTTGCCCTTGAGCTCATTGATGCTCTTGATGCCCGACTTATCAAGCGTGACGAACTGGCAGGTCTCCGGATAGAGCGAGGCGATGCCGCGGATGTTGTCGACTTTCTTGTCCTTGAACATCTCCGTGCCATTGACGGCGTAGTACGTGATATCGTTCTGCACGATGGCCAGGTCGACGGAGTTATCCTTGAGCATGTTGATGTTCGCGACCGTCGCACCAGTCGACTGCGCACTCGCATTCATGCCCGGGATCTCCTTATTGAGGATCTCCGCCATCGCACCGCCAATCGGGTAGTACGTGCCAGCCGTACCGCCCGTCGCGATATTGAGGAATTTCTTCTGGCTGCTCTCACTGCCGCATCCGGCTAAGAGCGCCGCTGTCACAACCGCTATGAGTCCCACGGTCAGCATTTTGGTCAAAGAATGAAACTTCATGTTGAACGCCTCCCACTATTTATATCGGATGAATTATATTATGTATAAAATTATAACATAGTATATATACACTGGCAAGTTAGAAAATGGAATTTACCTGTAAATATGTAATGTATATCTGTATACAAGGAACAAAAAGAGCCCTTCCTCCACAAACTCCGTGGAGAAAAGGCTCTTCCTTGAGCTTCTGTATTTGCTATGTGCTGCGCTTGGCTCAGCCGATGCGGGCCGTATGGATGATCTCATATCCCTTGGCCTTGATCTTCGCGCTGATGGCATCGACATCGGGGATGTCGCCGCGCACGACGATCTCGTACTTACCATACGGTTGGCGGCACGTCACGAGGCTGTCGATGGACAGGCCGCATTCCGTGAAGATGCCGGCAATGTCGTAGACAACGCCGACCTTGTTGTCGACGAGCAGTGTCAGGCGCGTCTTGCCTTCCTGCAGGCCCATGACATCAACGAAGGTCTTGAAGATATCCGTCTCCGTGATGACGCCAACGACAGCGCCGACGCTCGAGACGACGGGCAGACCGCCGATCTTGTGGTTGTACATGATGAGCGCCGCTTCCTCGATCGTCGCATCTTCATTGACGGAGATGACCTCTTTGTTCATGATGTCCCCGATCTTGAGCTTGGCTAGCAGCGAGCGCGCCTCGTAGCGCGAGAGCGTCGTCGCCGGCGACGGCGCCACGCGCATGATGTCCTTGTCCGAAAGGAAGCCGACGAGCTTGCCGTCCTCGACGACCGGCAGGCGGCGGAAATGGCCCTTCTTCATGGCCGAAGCCGCTTCATCGACCGGCGTGTCCGGCGAGACGGTCACCGGGTTCTTGGCCATGCGATTTGCTACAAACATTCAGAATCCCCCTCTGCGATTTTCTTGATCTTGATAAGGATACATTCGCCACGGATTCCAGAGTTCCTGCCGCACGGCGAATGCAACGGGAAAACACATCAGCCGCCAAGGTAGGCCTTGCGGACATCCTCGCTGGCCGCGAGCTCTTTTGCGCTTCCAGAGAGCGTGATGCGGCCCGTCTCGAGGACATAGGCGCGGTTGGCGATGGAGAGTGCCATGTTGGCGTTCTGCTCGACGAGCAGGACCGTCGTGCCGCTCTTATTGATGTCGACGATGATGTTGAAGATCTCCTTGATGAGCAGCGGCGCAAGGCCCATCGAAGGCTCATCGAGCAGCAGGAGCTTCGGGCGGCTCATGAGCGCGCGGCCCATGGCGAGCATCTGCTGCTCGCCGCCTGAGAGCGTACCGGCCGACTGGTTCTTGCGCTCCTCGAGGCGCGGGAAGAGCTCAAAGACATGCTTGAGGTCCTGCTGTATGCCCGCCTTGTCCTTGCGCACGAAGGCGCCGAGGTCGAGGTTCTCCATGACCGTCATCTCCGCGAAGACGCGGCGCCCCTCCGGCACCTGCGAGATGCCCTTCTTGACGATCTCATGCGCGCGCACGCCCTCGATATTCTGGCCGAGGAAGGTGATACTACCCGTCTTCGGCTTCAGGAGTCCCGAGATCGTGCGCAGCGTCGTCGACTTGCCGGCACCGTTGGCGCCGATCAGGGTGACGATCTCGCCCTCCTTGACCTCGAGGCTGATGCCCTTGAGCGCGTGGATGGCGCCGTAGTACACGTCTATATTATCGATTTTCAGCATCGGTTCTGCCATATACATCCCTGCTTTCCGTACTTCTTCCGTACTTCTGACTCTGCTCATTCGCCGCCGAGGTAGGCCCGGATGACCTCCGGGTCCTGCTTGATCTCGTCCGGCGTGCCCTGAGCGATGATCTCGCCGTATTCGAGCACATAGATGCGCTCGCAGATGCCCATGACGAGGCTCATGTCGTGCTCGATGAGCAGGATGGTCAGGCCAAACTCCTTGCGGATCCAGCGAATCATGTCCATGAGCTCTTTCGTCTCCTGCGGGTTCATGCCGGCAGCCGGCTCGTCGAGCAGCAGGAGTTTCGGCTTGGCCGCGAGGGCGCGCGCGATTTCGAGGCGGCGCTGTGCGCCGTACGGCAGATTCTTGGCGACCTCATAGGCCTTATCGTCGAGGTGGAAGATCTTGAGAAGGCTGTGTGCCTCCTTCTCGATGGCCTCCTCTTCCTTGAAGTAGCGGCCGATACGGAAGACCGATTCTAAGAGACCGTACTTGACGTGGTAGTGGAAGGCGATCTTGACGTTCTCGAGGACCGTGAGCTCCGAGAACAGGCGGATGTTCTGGAACGTGCGCGCGATGCCGCGCTGCGTGACCTGATACGGCTTGAGGCCGACGATGCTCTCGCCCTCGAAGGTGATGCTGCCCGTCGTCGGCTGATAGACGCCCGTCAGCATGTTGAAGGCCGTCGTCTTGCCCGCGCCGTTCGGCCCGATGAGGCCGACGAGCTCGCCGCGGTCCAGATGGATGTTGAAATCCGTGACGGCCTTAAGGCCGCCGAATACTTCCGAGACATTCTCGGTGCGCAAGAGCTCACTCATGAGGCGTCTCCCCTTTCTTGAAAATACGGCGGAAAATGCCCATATTCGTGATCTCCATGTAGCCGAACAGGCCCTGCGGGCGATAGAACATCAGGAGGATCAGCGCGATGGCATAGATGATCATGCGGAACTCCGGCCAGCTCGCGAGCGCAGCCGAGATGAAGGTGACGACGAAGGCACCGGCAATTGAGCCCGTGATGGAGCCGAGGCCGCCCATGACGACCATGATGAGGTAGTTGAACGTCTGCATGAAGGTGAAGGACGCCGGACTGATGAGGTAGAAGCAGTGCGCGAACAGGCCGCCTGCGACGCCGGCAAAGGCAGCGCCGATCGTGAAGGCCATGACCTTGTACTTCGTCGTGTTGACGCCCATGGACTCTGCCGCGATCTCATTCTCGCGGATGGCCAAGCAAGCGCGGCCGTGATTCGAGTTGACGAAGTTCTTGATGAAGAACAGCGTGAACAGCATGATGAAGAATACCCAGGTGAACGTCGTGTGGTGCGGGATGCCCTTAAAGCCGGCCGCGCCGCCGACGTACTGGATGTTCATGATGACGATGCGGATGATCTCGCCGAGGCCCAGCGTCGCGATGGCAAGGTAGTCGCCGCGCAGGCGCAGCGTCGGGATGCCGACGAGGAAGCCGAGGAAGCCGGCGGCGATGCCGCCCGCAATCAAGGCCACGGCGAACGGCATGTGGAAGTTAGCCGTCAGGACGACGCCGACGTAGGCGCCGACGGCCATGAAGCCGGCGTGGCCGAGCGAGAACTGGCCCGTGTAGCCGTTGATGAGGTTGAGGCTCGCGGCCAGGATGATGTTGATGCCGATGATCAGGAGGTTGAGCTGCCAGAACGAGCTCAGGATGCGCTCCGTGATCAGGAGCTGCAGGACTGCGAACAGGACGACCGAGAAGACGAGCATGATGCAGTCATTCTTGCGTAAGTATTTCATATGCTCCCCTCCTTAAACCTTTTCTTTCGTATTCTTGCCGAAGATGCCGGCCGGGCGCACGAGCAGCACGAGAATCAGGATGGCAAAGGCTGCCGCATCGCGGAACGTCGACGAGATGAAGCCCGAGACGAACGCCTCGACGACGCCGAGGATCAGGCCGCCGACCACAGCGCCCGGCAGGATGCCGATGCCGCCGAGGACGGCTGCGACGAAGGCCTTGAGGCCAGGCATGATGCCCATGAGCGGGTCAATCGAGTTGTAGTAGATGCCGACGAGCACACCGGCGACAGCCGCGAGTGCCGAGCCGATGCCGAACGTGATGGAGATGATGCGGTCCGAGTTGATGCCCATGAGCTCCGCCGTCTCCGTATCGAAGGAGGCAGCGCGCATGGCCTTGCCCGTCTTCGTCTTCTGGACGATGTAGGTCAGGATGACCATGAGCACGGCCGTGATGCCGAGGATCAGCATCTGCTGACCGTTGATGACGATACCGCCGACCGTGACGGCGACGTCACCGAACATCGCCGGGAATGTGCGCGGCGTCGGCGAGACGAAGTACATCGTCGTGTACTCGAGGAAGAACGAGACACCGATGGCCGTGATGAGCACCGAGATGCGCGGCGCATGGCGCAGCGGCTTGTAGGCGAGACGCTCGACGAGCATGCCCAGAAAGCCTGTGACGACGAGCGAGATGAGCAGAGACGGCACGATTGAGAGATGTGCCTGCGTGATGGCGAAGAAGCCGATGTAGGCGCCCACCATGTAGATATCACCGTGGGCGAAGTTGATGAGCTTGATGATGCCGTAGATCATCGTATAGCCGAGCGCGATCAGCGCGTAGATGCTGCCGAGCGATATGCCATTGATGAGCTGCTGCAGGACCTGATGCAGGATTTCCATAGATAGCTCCTCTCTTTCCTTTCTTAACTCTTAACAAAGAGAAAAGCCCTCCCCTCGAAGAGAGGTGAAGGCTTTCTTGTCCGAGACTCTTGGATCAGTCCTCAGAATCCGGCATGATCTTGGCAACCATGACGCGGTCGCCGTCTTTATTCTGCAGGATGACGGCCTGCTTGATCGGATTGTGGTTCTTGTCCATCGTGATCGTGCCAGTACCGACCTTGAGGTCTTTCGTCTCCTCGAGGGCCTTCTGGATCTTCTCCGGATCACCGCTGCCAGCGCGCTTGATGGCATCGGCAAGCATCTTGCCGGCATCATAGCCGAGAGCTGCGAAGACATTCGGCATATGGCCGTACTTGCTCTTGAATGCTTCGACGAACGGTTTTACGGATTCATCCTTGTCGGAGTAATGCGTGCTGAAATACGTGTTGTTGAGGGCATCGGCACCGGCGATATCCGTTACCTTGGAATCATCCCAGCCATCCGTGCCGAGAATCGGGCACGTGATGCCGAGCTCGCGGGCCTGCTTGACGATCTTGCCGACTTCTTCATAGTAAGCCGGAACGAAGATGACGTCGGCGTTTGCCGTCTTGAGCTTCGTCAGCGTGGCCTTGAAGTCCTGGTCTTTAGCGAGGAAGGCTTCTTCCATGAGGACCTTGCCGCCTGCTGCTTCGAACTTCTCCTTGAAGACCTTGCCGAGGCTCTTCGAGTAGTCCGTGCTGTTGTCGACATAGATGACAGCCGTCTTAGCCTTGAGATTCTCGGAAGCGAACTTCGCCATGACCGTGCCCTGCTGCGGGTCGATGAAGCAGCTACGGAAGACGAACGGCTTGACTTTGCCATTCTCTACCGTGACATCTGGGCTCGTGGCATCCGGTGCGATGATGGGGACCTTGTTGTCCGTGGCGACCTGCGACTCAGCGATGACGTTCGCCGTGACAGCCGGGCCGACGAGGACGGATACCTTGTCGTCCGAGATCAGCTTCGTCGCCGCATTGACGGCCTCAGAGGCCTCGGATTTATTGTCGGCCGTGACCAGCGTGATCTTCTTGCCGTCGACGCCGCCCGCATCGTTGATCTCATCGATCGCGAGCTTGAGGCCGTCGAGCGTTGCCGCGCCGTAGTTGGCGACATTGCCGGTCATCTCGAAGTTCGCGCCGACCTTGATCTCGTTGCTGTCAGCCTGGCTGCCACAGCCGGCGAGCACGCCGCCCATGAGCATCGTGCCCATGAGGACGCTGGCGAGTTTCAAACCTTTCTTGCCGAAATTCATATGAATTCCTCCCTTTTCTCTCCCTAGCAATTCTCTTATTGCGATGAACTTATTATAGTTTACAGAGTTACAATAGTCAACACTTTTGTGCAAAGAAAATGAACAAGAACTTGAATTTTGTTTTTCTAAAGCGGACTTTTTTACCGTTCGTTCAAGGTTTGTACCATTGAGATGGAATTTCCGACTGAAACGTTCACACGAGGAACGTATGGTTTACAGTCTTTCTGTACACAAAAAGAACGCAGCCGAAGCTGCGTTCTTCTCTGAATCTTAATCGCGTATGTAAATCTCGATGTCTTGGCGGCCGAAGGCCAGCGCCTCTGCCCTCGTGTCGAAGGCCACGTCGATGCGGTGGCCGTGGATGGCTCCGCCGACATCCTCTGCCACCGCATCGCCGTAGCCGGGGATGTAGACATGCGTGCCGAGCGGGATGATGTCCGGGTCGACCGCGATGATGCCGTGGCGCACGTGTGTGCCGAGCGCCGTGTAGGCCGAGTTGCCCGGGTCATCAGCGCTGTACGCCGTCGCATTGACGTACATGACCGTGCCCTCGCTCTCATCAGAGGACGGCTCGTATTCCCGGCCGCCCGAGAGCACCGAGTAAGTGCCATTGCCGCAGACGCCGTCAGCATCGAGCCCGTTCGCCTTCTGGAAGGACTTGATCGCCGCGACGGTCTGGTTGCCGCAGATGCCGTCTGCTGCACCGGTCAGCCACCCCTGCTCGATGAGCAGGGACTGCACTTGACGCACGGCAGGGCCGCGCGAGCCCTGCCGGACGAGGATGGATGACGCCATCGCCTCCGTCGTGCTGAAGAGCAGGAGAAAAGAGGCCATAAGGATCACTAGAACAAACTGATTTCGCAAACGCACACACCTCTCTCAAACGCATCTGTCACATCTCTTTCATGATAATCTACAACCTCTATTGTACCACATTGCGCAAGACCCGGTCAAAACGCGACTCATTTGACCAGGTGGAGCGGCGCCTGATGCGCAGCATCATGCTCCTCGGGCCGCGCCTCGCCGCGCTGCACCTGGAAGCCGTGATGGCAGATGTTCAGCAGGATGCCCATCGAGGCCATCGTGACGAGCAACGAGGAGCCGCCGTAACTGATGAACGGCAGCGGGATGCCGACGACGGGGAAGGTGCCGCTGACCATGAAGAGGTTGCCGGCCGCCTGCCCGACGACGAGCAGCATGATGCCAAGCGTCAGGATCTGGCCGTAGATGTCGTGCGCGCGCGCGGAGATGTAGTAGCAGCAGACGGCCAGCATGAAGAACAACGCGATGACGAGCAGGACGCCGAGGTAGCCGTGCTCCTGCGCAAAGATCGCGAAGGCAAAGTCCGTATGCGCCTCCGGCAGGTACTCGTACTTGCTGACGCCCTCGCCGAGGCCCATGCCCCAGAGGCCGCCCGAGCCGATTGTCGACATCGACTGCACGGCCTGATAGCCGACGCCCTGCGCATCGCTCCAGGGGTCGTACGTCGTCTTCACGCGCAGCAGGCGGTACGGCTGCCAGACGATCAGGCCGATGAGGGCCGCGATGCCGACGAAGAACAGCACCTTGACCTGTTTCCAGGGAATGCCGACGAGAAAGGCCATGAGGAACGGCACGCCGAAGACGATGCAGGCCGTGCCCATATCCGGCTCGAGCTCAACGAGCGCGGCCATGAAGAAGATGATCCAGTACGGTGGCGCCTTGAGCAGGTCAATCTTCCTCTCGTGCTTCATCATCACGGTCAGGAAGCGCGCGGCAATCAGGATGCCCGTGAGTTTGGCAAACTCCGCCGGCTGCACGCTGAAGCCCGCAAAGGAGAGCCAGCGCCTTGCGCCATTGACGACCACGCCCGCGAACAGGACCAGGATGAGTGCGCCGACGGTAACGAGCAGCAGCCACTTCGTGATGCCCTGCCAGCGGTGGTAATTGACGCGGCTGCAGACGAAGCAGACGAAGATGCCGAGGACGAGCCAGACCGCATGGCGGATGAGGAAGTAGTACGGATTGTTGTAGCTCGTCGTCGCGAGGACGAAGCTCGAGCTGAATACGTTGATGGTCCCCAGCAGCAGCAGGACAGCCATGATGACGATGACTGGCTCCGATTCATTGCGCCAGGGCGTCTTCCGGATCAGCATCAAAATGCCCCCTTCATCCCTTATTCGAAAATGACTTCACAGCGATTGATCTTCTCGCCGAAACCGCTGAACTTGCGCTCGTACTCCGTCATGATGTTGTCCGGCCGGTTCTCTGCATGGAGGTCGTACGAGACGTCCTGCACGCGGAGCCCTGCCTCCTCGAACTGCTCGAGCGAGAAGTCGAAGAGCGGGCGGTTGTCCGTCTTGAAGTGGAGTTCGCCCGGCTTCTTGAGCAGGCGGCGGTACTTCTCGAGGAAGCCGACGTGCGTGAGGCGGCGCTTGGCATGGCGCTTCTTCGGCCACGGGTCGCAGAAGTTGATGTAGAAGCGGTCCACCTCGCCCTCTGCGAAGATGTCCTCGATGTGATTGATGTCGAAGACGAGCAGGCGCACATTCTTGAGCTCCCTCTCCGCAATCTTCTTGGCCGCCGAGTAGAGCACGTCCTGCTGCATCTCGATGCCGATGTAGTTGATGTCCGGATGGAGCTCGGCAAGCTGGCTGATGAAGTCGCCCTTGCCCGTGCCGAGCTCCACGTGGAGTGGCGCCTGGCGGCCGAAGATCTCGCTCCACTTGCCCTTCTTCTCCTCGCCGATCTCCTGGTCACGGCTCACGACGAAATCGTCGAATTCGTGGATGGCTTCGTCCACCCACGGTTTTCTTCTTAAACGCACGATGTGTCTCCTTTATCGTATTCTTTTCTTACTTCTTTTCGAGGTTGTACTTCTTGAGGTAGCGGTAGAGCGTCACGCGGCTGACGTTGAGGAGGTTCGCCAGGCGGCTGACATTGCCACCAGCGGCCTGCCATGCCTTGACGAAGACGTCCTTATCTTCCTTCCACTTGTTGTCCGGCTTGACGTCGCCCATGAGGCTGATGTCATCCGGGGCAATCGTGTCCTTCGCCGTATTGAAGAAGGCGTATTCGAGCACACTCTGCAGCTGCTTGATATTGCCCGGCCAGTCGTAATGCTTGAGCAACTCATCCGTTTCCGGAAGGATGCGCTTCGGCTTCATCTGATGCTGCTCGGCGAGCTCCGAGATGATGTGATCCGCGAGCTTCGGGATGTCCTCGCGGCGGCTGCGCAGAGGCGGTACGCGCACGACACTCTTCGAGACGATCTCGTAGAGCTCCGGCGCGAAGAGGCCGCGCTCCGTCAGGCGCTTGAGGTCGCTGTCGCAGGCCGCGATGATGCGCACGTCGATGTCGCGCTCGACCGTCTCGCCGATGCGGTGCGTCTTGCCCGTCTTGAGCGCCTTCGCCAGGGCGACGGCAATCGAGCGCGGCATCTTCTCGATCTCATCGAGGAAGAGCGTGCCGCCCGAAGCGAGTTCCAGACGGCCCTGGTGGCTGACATCCGGTCCCATGACGATGCCGAAGAGCTCCTGCTCGAGGATCTCAGGCGTCGCGTCACCGCAGCGCAGCGTGATGAGTGGACCGGCCGCGCGTGGGCTCGCCTGATGGATGCCATGTGCCATGCGCTGCTTGCCCGTGCCGGCCTCGCCCTGGATCAGCACGTGGTGCTTGTTCTTCGCCACACGGGCGGCCTTCGCGCGAACGCTCGCGAACGTCGTGCCCTCGCCGACCATCGAGTTGAGGCTGTACTTCGCCGTGTAGCCCGCCGCGTGCGCGACGAGCGTCCTGAGGTCCTCGATGGGCATCGAGACGACGACGACGGACTCGACGGCGCGGTCTGCATCGCGCTCGAGCGGCACGACCGTCGTGATGTCCTCATATGTCTTCTTCGGCGTAATCCACGTGACTTCTTTGTTATAGGACGGCACGCCGTTGAAGCCCTTGTAGATTGGCGTATGCTGGTAGTTCATGATGACGTCGTTGAGGTTCGACGTGCACTTCTTGTCATCCTGCTTCTTGGCGCCGATGCCCTCGAGGCGCGTGTGGCCAAGCCTATTAGCATAGGCGACCTCGCCGCCCGGCATGACGTGATAGACGGCAAAAGGCGTCGCATCGAGGATGGCCTCCTCCGCCTTGATGCGGACGGATTCCGTCAGATGCGCCTCGAGCGCGTTCTTCATCGTCAGGAGCAGGGCGATGATCGCATCCTGCGGCATCGGCACCTGTTCCATCGAGACGAGCGTGATGATGTAGTGGAATTCACCGTTGACCTTTATCGGTGCCGAACAGGCATCGCCGAGCTGGCACTCCTTGACCCACATCTCCGGGCCGAACATCCAGAACGGCGTCTGATGCGCGTAGGCCACGCTGATACTCGACGTGCCGACATCCTCGACGCCGACGCGCACGCCCTCGATCTCGCCCGGCGTCATCTGATAGAACGGCAGCGAGTAGCTCTTGAGCACGCGGCATTCCGAATCGATGAGCAAGAGCGAGAGGTTGTACTCCTGGAAGAACTCCCGGATGTCCTCGCTGAGACCGCTGAGGTAGTCAATCGCATCCTGGTTCTTCGCCTGCAGTACGGTGAACTCCTCCTTCGGCAATTTGCGCGATACGTCCATCTTCTCCGTGCCGATGCCGAGTTCCCGGCTCTTCAGCCAGGATTCTGCTACCCACGGATGGACATTCGGGTCGAGCACGCCTTCTTCTACGAACTTGCGATAATAGCCCTCGAGCTTCTCTCTGCTGCGATGTTCTCTTATCACATCAATCCCCCCTTGAACAAAATCTCATGATATGTGATGGTACGATGATTATCTACTGTCTTTACAGGTTTACAATTCTCCATAAAAGCAATAAGACTGCACCTTATATTTTAACAATCATCCTCTCCGCCTGCAATTCTTTTTGCAAAAAAGTTTACAAAACGGTATAATATGCAGAGAATATATGTAAATCGAAAAGGCAGGGAATCTCCATGGCAAATCAGTATAAGAAACTGCAGAAAAAGCTCTATGAGAAGAATAAACCCGACGACAAGAAAAAAGAGCCGAAGGTCGGCAAGGATTACCCAATCCTGATCCTCATCGGCCTGACGATCTTCATCTGCTTCATCGGCTGGGGAAATCTCGACAACATGAACCGTGCGATGTACGTCCTGCTGCTGGTCTCCCTGGTCCTGACGTATGTGCGCCGCCATGCCAAGCTCTCCGAGACTAAGGCCATCTACGTGGAGCGAGCCAGCGCCGCGAGCATCGGCCTTGCAATCGCGCTGTTCTTCATCGTCCTCTACTACCAGTTCTTCGGTTGATCCCGAAAAAAAGAGCTCTGACAATGTCAGAGCTCTTTTTCTATCGCGATCTTGCCACGGATTCAGAGGACAGCCGTGACCTCCACCTCGCAGAGTGCGCCGGCCGGCAGGTCTTTGACGGCCACGCAGCTGCGCGCCGGTTTCGAGACGAAGTACTTCGCATAGACTTCGTTGAATGCCTTGAAGTCCGCGATCTCCGCGAGGAAGCACGTCGTCTTGATGACGTGACTCATGTCCGTGCCGGCTTCCTTGAGCACGGCCTCGACATTGCGGCAGCACTGCTCTGCCTGCTCCTCGATCGTCGTGGCGACGATCTTGCCCTCGGCCGGATTGATGGCAATCTGGCCCGAGCAGTAGAGCACGCCGTTCGCTTCGATGGCCTGGCTGTACGGGCCGACGGCTGCCGGCGCCTGATCCGTATGGATGGTTTTCATGGTAATTCCTCCTCATGAGCGAGATACAATCTGTCTCTATTCTACATCATGAGGCGCCGCGTTACAAGTTTACAGTCACTCGCAGCAGCTGGCCTTCATGCGCGGCACGACGATGTGGCCGCGCGAGACCTCTTTGCGGTGGCAGTGCGGGCACTCGTTCTCGATGATGCCCGTGTAGCCGCAGACGGGGTCGCGGTCAACCGGGTGGTTGATGGAGAAGTAACCCATGTTGGCATCATGCATCGCGCGGACGACAGCCTCGAAGGCCTTGACGTTCTTCGACGGGTCGCCGTCCATCTCGATATAGGCGATGTGGCCGGCATTCTCGAGCGCATGATACGGCGCCTCGATGCGGATCTTGTCGATGGCCTTGATTGGGTAGTAGACCGGCACATGGCTGGAGTTCGTCATGTACTCGCGGTCCGTCACGCCCGGGATGATGCCGTACTTCTTGCGGTTCGCGCGCTGGAACTGGCCGGCCGTCGACTCAGCCGGCGTGCCGAATGTCGACCAGTTACGGTGCTCCGCCTCCGTGTAGGCATCCGTGCGCTCGCGCAGATGGCCGACGATCTTGAGGCCGAGCTGCTGTGCTTCCTCGCTCTCGCCGTGATGCTTACCGACAAGGGCCTTGAGGCACTCGGCAAGGCCGCAGAAGCCGATGGAGTACGAGGCGTGCTTGAGGACCTCCTTGATGGAGTCCGTCGGCTTGAGCTTCTCGCTGTCCATCCAGACACCCTGCCCCATGAGGAACGGGTAGTTGTAGACGTGCTTCTGCTCGATGATCGCGAGGCGCGAGAGCAGATAGTCGTGACTGAGGTCGATGTAGTGGTCGTAGAGCTCCCAGAACTTCTTGAGGTCGCCCTTGGCCTCGAGCGCGAGCTTCGGCAGATTGATCGTCGTGAACGAGAAGTTGCCGCGGCTGCCCGACTCCTCCGGGCCGTTGATGTTGCTCATGACGCGCGTGCGACAGCCCATCGTCGCGACGACGCTGTTGTAGTCACCCGGCTTGTAGTACTGAAGGTTGTACGGCGCATCGATGTTGACGAAGTTCGGGAACAGGCGTTTTGCGCTGACCTTGCAGGCCTTGAGGAAGAGGTCGTAGTTCGGGTCGCCCGGGTTGTAGTTGACACCCGCCTTGAGCTGGAAGACTGAGATCGGGAAGATCGGCGTCTCGCCGTAGCCAAGACCGGCCCAGATGGCGTTGAGGACCTCGCTGATGACGAGGCGGCCCTCAGGCGACGTGTCCATGCCGTAGTTGATGGATGAGAACGGCACCTGCGCGCCGGCGCGGCTGTGCAGCGTGTTGAAGTTGTGGATCAGGGCCTCCATCGCCTGATGCGTCTCCTCGACGACATCGGCGCAGGCCAGATGGTAGATGTTGTTCGCATCGACGACGACGTCCGTCGTCGGCTTGTGGTACTCGTCCACGAGGATGGCATCGAGGGCCTCGACGACTGCCTCGATGCCCTCTTTTGCCTTCGGGTCGTCGTCGTTCTCCGTGAAGTGGCAGCGGTCCATTGCCAGATGCTCGCCAAAGACCTTCTTGAACGCACCGTAGTCGCGGAACAGGTCCATGCCGAAGCGATAGATGAGCGCCTTGTGTGCCTCGTCGAAGATGGCCTTGCGGAAGGACTTGCGCACGCCCTCTGCCATCGCGTAATCAAAAGCGTTGATGCTCTGGCCGCCGAACATGTCGTTCTGGTTCGACTGGATGGCGATGCAGGCGAGCGACGCGTAGGCGCGGATGGAATTTGGCTCACGCAGGAAGCCGTGGCCCGTCGAGAAGCCGCCGTGGAAGAGCTTCAGGAGGTCGATCTGGCAGCAGTTGAACGTGATCAGCGAGAAGTCCTTGTCGTGGATGTGGATGTAGTTCTCGCGGTCCGCCTCTGCGTACTCCTCGTCGAGCACGTAGTTGTCGACGAAGTGCTTCGCACCCTCAGCGCCGAGCTTGAGCATGATGCCCATCGAGGCATCCGTATTGATGTTCGCATTGTCGCGCTTGAGGTCGGAGTCGACCGAGTCCGCGAAGAAGATGTCGCGGTACGATTCCATCAGATGCTTCTGTGCCGCGCGGCGCTCCGCATGCTTCTGGCGGTAGGTGATGTACTTCTTCGCGATGTCGTAGAAGTCGTACTTCATGAGCTCCTGCTCGACGATGTCCTGGATCTCCTCGACGCTGACGTTGTCGCGGTCCTTGATGTCCCATTCGACCTGGCTCGTCACCTCGTCGACATCCTTCTCAGACATCGTGTTGCCGCCGTCGGCATTTGCTCCGGCAATGGCGTGGTAGATCTTTTCGCGATTATATGGCACGGTGTGGCCAGAACGTTTCGTTACAGTCTTCAGATTCATGTGATTCTTGCGCCGCGAGCTTTCGGCTCATCTTGTGCAGCGCCTCTGCGCCTCCCCTATATGTAGTGGTCCGTTTCTTGATGACAGGTATATATTGTATCAGAGATGCGCATCTCTGGCAATCATGAAATTCACACGGACAGACGTGGAAGCACTCGCTCAGGCTCAATCTCACCTTCCCGCACGCCGCCTGTGGCCCATTCTGAAATTGACGAACGACATGATTTCAGGTAAAATGTATCGGGATTTTCTTATCAATATGTATGGACAGCTGCCCTGCGTTCGGCAGCTTCGAACTGAGGTAATGGCATGCAACTTTCTACCGAGAGACAAGACCGTCTCATCCGCTGGCTGACGGCAGCCGGTATCTACTACATCTGTCTGATCGCGTTCTACATCGACATCGGGCAGGACATGGGCGCGGAGTACTTCATCCCCGTCTTCCTGCCCGTCATGCTCGCGCTCGTGCTCGTGCAGTACGGCACGCACGTCCCCCTCTTCTCATGGGCGACCCTGCCGAATCTCTTCACAGGACTCGCCTGGTGCAGCGCTTTCCCGCTGCTCTACACCTGGACGTATCATCAAGACTGGTACATGTCGAAGATCTGCTTCGACTTCCTCGTCGGCACCTCGCTCTTCCTGCTGCTCACCGCGCTTGAGGGCGCGCTGTTCCGGCTCGGCCACGAGAAGATCATCGCAGCCCTGATGGCGCTGCTGAACCTCTTCGGCATCGTCATCCCCTTCATCCAGTACGCCTACTACTTCATCGTCTGGCACTGCCTCTCGCCGGCCTCGCTGATGGCGCTCTACCTGACGAACTGGCGCGAGAGCATCGACTTCATCGAGTCGAACGTCGGCGTCATCCCCGCCTGCATCATCATCGCGGGACTCGGCCTCTTCCTCTACGCCTGCTGGCGCGGCCACATGACGTTTGCACGCCGACTCGAACAGGAGGACTCGACGGCGGGCCGCATGGGCGCGCTCGCACTGCTCGTCATCGGCTCGCTCATCTCGCTCTTCTGGTACGTGCCGCAGACCTCGATTGCCGACCTCTGGAACGATGTCGACACCTACGTCAAGCAGACGCAGACCTACAGCCTCAACTACGAGGAGCGCTTCGCGAGCATCTCCGTCGAGGGCACGCAGACGCTCGCGGCCAAGGCCCCGGGCACGGTCATCGTCGTCATCGGCGAGTCGGCCTCACGCAACTACATGAAGGCCTTCACCAAGAACTATGCCTACGACGACACGCCGTGGCAGAGCCAGCAGGAAAATAGTCCCGACTTCCTGTTCTTCCAGAATGCCTACTCCTCCTGGTCGCAGACCGTCCCCGTCCTGCAGCGCGCCCTGACGGAGCAGAGCCAGTACAACGGCAAGGAGTTCTTCAACTCCGCCTCCATCCTCGACGTCGCCAAGAAGTCGGGCTACGACACCTACTGGTTCAGCAATCAGGGCCGCTACGGCCAGTACGACAGCGCCATCACGCTCGTCGCCAAGACGGCCGACCACGCGGAATGGACCGACGACTCCTACAACTTCTCCGACAAGTACGATGAGACCCTGCTGCCATACCTGATGCAGGTCGATCCCAACAAGAACAACTTCATCGTCCTGCACATCATGGGCAGCCACATCTACTACAACAACCGCTACCCAGAGGGCTTCAACAAATTCCAGGGCGAAGAGGGCAGTTCGACGATGACGTCGGAAGCCTCGTATGCCAACAGCATCCTCTACACCGACTACATCCTCTCGCAGGTCTTCGACTACGCCAAGAAGAACCTCAACCTGCAGGCGATGGTCTACTTCTCCGACCACGGCGAGAACCTGACGATCTCCCACAATCCGGACGTCTTCAGCTTCGACATGGTCCGCATCCCGATGTGGATCTACCTCTCGCCGTCATACCAGGCCGCCCTGCCGGGCCGCACGGCCACGCTCAGGAGCCATGAGAGCCGCTACTTCACGAACGACATGCTCTACGACACGGTCTGCGGCCTGCTCAACGCCCCGTCCGAGCACTACGACCCGGGACAGGACTTCACGAGCACAGCCTACCGCTTCAACCGCGACAACCTGACGACCATGCTCGGCCAGTACAAGCTCTCCGCCGACCCGGACGGCACACCAGAACAGTGATAAATGAACAAACAGGCCCTGCCGCAATGCGACAGGGCCTGTTTGTTCATGCAAAAAAACCGCCCTTTCAGGACGGTTTCAGGCACATGACGCCAAAAACAGTATACTATTGGATAGAGTACTCCCCACGCACAGGAGAGTCTTGTTTTGACAACGAAAGCCATCTAAAACTAAAAAAGGATGTGACACCATGCTTCATATCGCAATCTGTGATGACCAGCCCGACCAGATCCGCTCCATCCGGCAGTCATCTGAACGATATTTCCAAGATAAACAGGATACTGTATCATACGAGACCTTTGACAACGCCTTTTCCTTCGTCGACACAATCAATCAGGGTGCTATCTTCGATATCGTCCTGCTCGACGTCTGCATGCCGGGCATCCTTGGCACGGAGGTGGCACAAGAACTGCGCAAGTTCAGCAGCAGCACGGAGATCATCTTCCTGACGACGAGCGATGAATTCGCCATGGATGCCTTTGCGGTCAAGGCCACGGACTACCTGCTGAAGCCGTTCACGCAGAGCCAGTTCAACCAGGCGATGGACCGGGCCATCGCCTTCATCCGCCAGCGCAGCAGCGCCAAGATCATGCTGCGCCTTGTAGGCGGTGGACTCTGTATCGAGGAAATCTCGCAGATCCTCTACTTCGAGAGCCACGGCCACATCCTGCAGGTCCATCTGGCGGACGGTACCGTACTCGAGACACGCAAGTCCGGCCAGGAGATAAAGGATGAGCTCGACAAGATTGCGTCGGGACAGTTCGCCTCACCGAACAAAGGCTATCTCGTCAACCTGGCAGCCGTCCACATCATCAAGGCGGATTACGTGGAGATTGCAGGGCAAAAGCTCCCGCTCGGCAAGCGCAAGTACAGGATGTTCCAGGAAATATATTTCCGATTCATGTTCTCATCGACTACGATCTGACGCCTCAGCGAGCAGCGGCACCTGGAGATAGGTCATGAACCAGCCGTCTTTCTGCTGGCAGAAGACACTCGCCTTGTACTTATCGCAAAAGCGGGACAAGGACTTCATGCCGATGCCATGCCCCTTGACATGCGTCACGGGCAGCCCCTCCTCATCGAACTCGACAGGCGCATCAAAGCGATTCTTGACGAGCACGTTGATGACATCGCCTTGGCACATCGTCATGACGGCGATATGGCGTGCAGCAGGCGGTTGTTTCTGGCTCGCAAGCAGGGCATTCTCCACGAGATTCGAGAGCACGATGGAGAGGTCGCCGCTGAAAGAGAGCTCTTCTGGCAGGTCAATGGCAGCTGTCACCGGAATGGCGAGCTCCTTGGCCCGCGCGAAGTAGACCGTTAGCGCCGCGTTGATCAGGGTGTTCTTGCAGTACTGCGGCAGCTTCGTGCGGCTGAACTGCGCGCCGAGTGCCTCGATACAGGCCAGCGCTCCCTCACGGTCCCTCTGGCTCACGAGTGCGAGCAGATGGTCAATATGGTGCCGCCGCTTCTCGTAGATTGAGGCCATGCGATGCCTCGACTCCTCTGACATCTTCACATAACGCGCCGTTGACACGAGCTGCCTCTGCAGCTCGTGTTCTTTTTCGAAGACCTGCAACTCCCGATAGACCTCACTCTGGCCGCTGCGGATGCTGGCCATGAGCAGGATGATGACGATGAGCAGCATGAAGCGCGGCAGCAGCAAGGCAAAGACCTGCTCCTGCGAGTTGAGCAGGCTTAGGTAGAGCGACTCGATGGCGAGCAGCACAGGGAGCAGCGTGATGATGCGCCAGTAGCGGCGCGTCGAGGCCATCTCGAAGTGGCGGAACGTATCCGTGAAGAAGCGCAGCAGGATGGGAAAGATCAGCAGCGACAAGATGCCGTAGAGCAAGATCTGCTCAAAGTAGAGGCTCGGCAACAGCTTGTCGGGGAAGGCCATCAGCAGGATTGCGCGCGTAAACGTGTAGATGATGCTCGAGAACAGGATGCGGAAGGCCGCGATGAAGATGTGGCCTGCCCAGAAGCGGCGCGTGAAGCTGAAGGCCAGCAGGAACTGTGGCACCCAGATGAGATAGCCGAGCAGCCAGTAGGCAATCTGATGCGATGGGAAGATCGCCATAGAGACGATCACCGTGACGAGATGTGCCTCCAGCACGATGAGCAGGCACCAGCAGATGACGAGGCGCTTCTTCTGCGCTGCTGTCAGGAAGCGGCGGAACGGCAGGATCTGCAGGAGCGCAAAGGGCTGCAGGATCAAGACGTAGATCCAGGTGACGCCAAACGTCGTCATATCGAAGCTCAACGGCGCTCCACCTCCTTTCTCAGGGCGCGCAGATGCCGCTCCGCCTCATCGTAATGGCCGCTCTCGATGAGCTCGGCCAGCACGCGCAGCTGATGGCGGCTGTCGTGGCGAAGGATGGCGAGTTTCTGCTGCTCCTCCTGCAACGTATTGGCATAGTCGTGGATCTCACGAAGATGCTCCTGCATCTTCATGCTGCGCTCTTTCGCGTGGAACATGTATTGTACCTGGCGAAAGCCGCTGCGCACGGAGATGACGAGGATGCCTCCGATGATGACGAGGATGCCTCGGCTCACCAGCATGTAGAGATGGACGCCCGACAGATCCTGGACCTGCTGGAGCAGATCCACATAGCCCATGCTCCCCTGGTAAAAGGCAAGGAGCAGCGGCACGAAACCGAGATACTTCCAGAACGATGAGGCCGTCCACTGTGCCTTCATGAGCTGTTCCCGCGTGAAGAGCCTGCCGAGCAGCCATATCATCCCGGGGAAGCTCAGCAACAGCAGGGTGAGATAGCAGATGAAGTACAGGCTGGCAAAATAAGTCATCTGCATCCAGATCTGTTTGAGGAGCAGGACTGTCGCCGTGTGGATGAATACCGCATAGATGGCCTGTATCCCGAGCACAAAGAAATGGCGGAACCAGAAGGGCCGTATCGTGAACATCAGCAGCAGGAAATACGGCCAGTAGCATACGAAGTAGAGCTTTTGGAAGGCATTGCCCTGCATCGGCGCATGGCCCGACACGAAGAGTGCCGTGACGAGCAGGAACTCGACCACAAAGATGATGAGATGGCCGGCGATCAGGATGCGCTGCTCGCGCAATGTCGCGATGATGCGGAATGGATAGTAGCGCAGATAAGCCATCGGCAGCAGCGAAAAGCAAAACAAGAATACCGTGACGAAAACATTATCCAAGCACATTCCTCCTTATCGCGAATCCTTCTAGGTATAACTCCTGAGCATCACCCCTGCTCGACGCCGCTGCCATCGAAGTGCGGCACGAACTTCGTGTCGGCCGTGCGGCCCTGCTGCACGTAGCAGTGCGTGATGCCGAGATTCAGGGCATGGTCGACGACCGACTGGTACTCAAACGTCGTCAGCCGGCGGTTCATGCCCTTGTGCTCCGCCGCCCGGTACATCGGCGTGTACTGGTTCATCAGGGAAATCTGTACCGTGTCGCCGAATGTCTCATGAATCCAGTCGAGCACGCGCATGCTCTCGTGGCGGTGGCCCGGCAGCACGAGGTGACGGATGATGACGCCCCTCTTGAGCTGCCCGTCCGGCGTAAACTGCAGCGGGCCGACCTCCTCGTACATGCGCGCGATGGCCTTCGTCGCCACGGCGAAGTAGTCGGACGCCAGCGAGTACTCGCGCGCGCTCGCCTCGTCAGCGTACTTGAGGTCCGGCAGGAAGATATCGACCTCCCCGCGCAGGGCCTCGATAGTCTCTTCCGTCTCATAGGCACCCGAGTTGTAGACGACAGGCAGCTGGAAGCCCTGCTCCTTGGCCATATGCAGCGCGTGCAGGATCTCGGGCACGTAGTGCGTCGGTGTCACGAGGTCGAGCGTCGCCGCGCCGCGCGCCTGCTGCTCTAGGAAGATCTCGGCGAGACGCTCGTCCGTCACCTCGATGCCGCGTCCCTCATGGGAAATCTCATGGTTCTGGCAGAAGCAGCAGCGCAGGTTGCAGTACGAGAAAAAGACGGTGCCCGCCCCTCGACCATCGGCGCCCGTGAGGCACGGCTCCTCCCACTTGTGCAGGGAGACGAGCGCGATGCGCGCTTTCGCGCCCGCGCCGCAGAAGCCCATCCGCTGCGTGCGGTCCACGCCGCAGCGGCGCGGGCAGAGCTGGCAGTCTTTCAGTGAAATCATTGTTCTTTCTCCCTTCATCGGCTCAGCGGCGTCCCTCGAGCTTCGACGCGTCGAGGATTGCGCCGTACTTCGGGCGCCACCACGAGATGCTGCGGACGCCGTTGATGTAGTCCTCCATCGCCTGCTGGTCGATTGTCGGCGGCTCACCGCCGTCGACGGACTCCGGCACGAGCGGCACCGTGTCCGCCTTGCCGATGGCATGGCGCGTGATGAAGAAGCCGTAGTTGACGCCCTGGCGGTTCGTCCGCGTCAGGCTCGAACCGACCGCCATGTACGAGAACCCCTTCGGGGCAATGAGCTCGTAGATAGTCGGCATGATGTCAATCTGGCTGCCCGCCGCATCCGGCAGCAAGGTCCCCTTGTGGATGCCCTTGCCCGTGATGATGAAGGGGATGCCGTAGCGCTCGTACATCGTCGGCGTCTTGTCGATGTTGTAGCGGTCGCCATGATCGCCGACGATGACGATGAGGCTCTCGGGGCACTTCTCTTTGACGGCCTTGACGAACTTCGCGAGCTCGCGGTCGGCGTACCAGTAATGACCGAGCTCCTTCAAGAGCTCCTCATCCTGCTGGTGGTCCTCCGGCAGTGCGGCGCGCACGGCCTCCTTATCAAAGCCCTTGGCCTCGAGGTCGAGATCGTACGGCGAGTGATTCGAGGCATTGAGCAGGACGTTGAAGCTCGGCGTATCCGGGTCGAGACCGTCGAGGACCTTCTCGTAGAGCACCTCATCCTCACAGCCCCAGACGCTGCCCGGCACATCGCCGAAGTCGCCGCGGCTGTAGAAGTGGTCAAAGCCCTGTGCCTGCGTGAAGGCGCCGATGCGCTCCCAGGTGGACGGCCCTGCATACCAGAAGTTCGTCGTGTAGCCGAGCTTCTCCATCTGCGGGGCGCTGGCCGTCGGGTACGGCGCGGCGAAGGACTCCGGCATCGTTGTCAGGTAGAGGTTGGCATCGGCGAAGTCCGTCACGACGCCCGTGACAGCCGAGACCGTGCTCGCACCATTTGGCAGGAACGTCGGACAGTAGTCCGTGTCATCCTCCGCGATGAGGCTGCGCATGCCATGCGAGATGGGGATATCCTCGTACTTGTCGAGCAATGGCCAGTTGGCGAAGCTCTCCGACAGGATGACGATGACTTGCTTCGGCTTCTCGACCTGCGGGCCCTGCGCTTCCTTCGTCAGGTAGACGTCGAGGTCATCCGTATCGGCGGGCTTGCCCGAAAGGCGCGCCGCCAGATTGCGGATGTCTTCCGTCGTGAAGTCGAGGCCGTTGCAGGCCAGCATGCGCTCATTGAGGTTGTAGGCGCGGTAGATGGCCTGCACGTTGTCGAGGATGGCCTCATTGAGGAACTCGTCCTTCGTGACGCCGGCGTTCTCCCAGGTGACGGCCGTCTGCCAACCCAGGCTGCCGCCGAAGATGCCGAGCAGCACGGCGATGTACGTCAGGTAGAGGAAGGCCAGCCGGCCGAGCCAGCGCACGGGCGCGGGCAGACGCACGCCATCCATGCAGTCCTCGAGCCAGCTGCAGCGAAGCAGTGCGCGCAGGCCGCGCCAGAGAACATAGGCGAGCAGCAGGGCTCCTGCGAGGCGCACGGGCAGGTAGTACTGCTGCACCATCGTGATGAGGAGCGCGTAGATATCGTCGTTAGCGCCCGTGAAGAGCATCTGGTTGAAGTTCGCATGGAACTGCCGGTAGAATGGGAAGCTCGCGACAAAGAGGATCGAGAGCACCGAGAGCAGCACGCCGTTGAGCGCGAGCACAATGCGCCGCTCCCAGCGCGGCCAGAGATAATGGAGCAGCAGCCCCGGCACGAAGCTCACGAGCGTCAGCGCGCCGGCCGTCTGCATCGAGAGGCGGAAGCCGCGCCATAGTGCGAGAAAGATGTCGTGGCCGCCCGTCGAAGCTCCCATATACGGTGCCAGCCACGCGATGAAAAAGCCCCGGAAAGCGGAAAGGACTGCGAGGTAAAACGCAAATACCTTCAGTCCTTCCAGGATGCCCGTATATAGAGTTTTCCAAGTAAACCGAGACCGAGTAAACCGCGAAAGCCATGCGGGCATAGAGAACATCATGGCAGGATGATCTCCACGCCGTACGAATCCGCTGCTGCGCGGATGTCTGCTGCCGGCTCCGAATCCGTGATGAGACCCGAGAGCGTGTCAAGCGTCGTGTAGTTGTAGTTGCCATCCGTGCTGAGCTTGCGCGCTTCGGCCACGACATAGGCTTTCTTGCTGTGGCGGATGATGGCGGCCTTGTTGATGCCGTCATCGATGTCGTACGTCGAAACACTGTTCTCCTTGACGTCGACGCCGACTGCGCCGACAAAGGCGATGTCCGGCTTGAGGCGCGAGATGAAGTCGAGCGTCATGCCGCCCCAGAAGCCATCGCGGCTCTTGTTGATCTTGCCGCCGGCGAAGACCACGCGGATCTTCGGATTGCGCGCGAGCACGACGAGGATGTCGATCATGTTCGTGACGACCGTGACCTCAAGCTCCATCTTGACGAGGAGCTCTGCGATGGCGAGGTTGCTCGTCGAGATGTCGAGGAAAACCATGTCCTTCTCGTGGATGAGCTTGACGGCAGCCTGCGCGATGCGCTGCTTAGCCTCGACGTCCGTATTGCGGTGCTTGCTGACCTCGACCATGTGACTGTTCTCGCGGATGCGCACAGCACCGCCATACGTGCGTTTGAGCTTGCCCTTCTTCTCGAGGGCACCGAGGTCCTTGCGGATGCAGTCCTCCGTGACCTTGAATTTCTCACTGAGGTCACGGACGCGCACCTTGCCGTCGCGTGCCAGCATGCTCAGGATGATGTCCTGACGTTCTTCCAAAAACATATTGCTCACTCCTATGAAACCAATTCGCATTTATTGTTTGCTCTTGTTGTACGATTATTGTACTAGATAAGAGAAAAATTATCAAGCCTTTCTGCAAAGAATCTCTCATATCCTCTGATAATGCGTGCGAATGAGCAAGATTTTGCCGATTCTGTGCACTATCCCTGACGAACGAGCTATTGATCCGGATGCTCCGCGGCGAGCGCCTGCAGGGCTGCCGTATCGTCGGCATCCGTCAGCACGAAGAGCGCATCGCCCGCCTGCAGTACAAGGTCATCGCGCGGCGCAAGCTCATGCGGCCCGCGGCGCACATTGACGAGGACGCAGCCCGACGGCCAGAGCGCATCGGCAGGCGTCTTGCCGTCGAGAGCCGACTTCACGCCGACCGACAGCTCCAGGAGGATGCGCCGATGGCGGATGCGGCTCGCGATCTTCTTGCGCACGGCCAGGCTGCGCGCGAGCAGCATGTCGTAGACGGGCGCGCCCCCCGTGAGGTCCGAGACGAGGTAGGCCGTCATCGAGACGATGATCAGCGCGAGCATGTGCTCGAAGGAGCCCGTCATCTCCATGATCAGGACACTGCCCGTGATCGGCGACTTGACGACGGCCGAGAAGTAGGCAGCCATGCCGAAGACAATGCAGTTGACGGCAAAGAGCTCCGGCATCCACTGGAAGAAAATCGCGACCTTGGCAAAGACAGCACCGCCGACTGAGCCGAGCACAAGCATGGGCAGGAAGATGCCGCCGGGCACGCCCGAGCCGAAGCAGACCATCGTGAAGAGGAACTTCGCGGCGAGCAGCAGGACGAGGAATGCAAGCGTGTAGTCCGTCACGACGAGCGAGTCGACGAGTCGGCTGCCGCCGCCAAGGACCTGCGGCAGCACAAAGCCAAGGACACCTGCGCAGAAGAGCGGCACGACCGGCCGCCAGCGCGCGGGCACCTTCTTGTAGAAATCCTGCGAGCGCGTGAGCATCGGGTTGAATGCGAGGCCCAGGAGGCCGACGAACGCGCCGAGCAGGATGAGCAGGAAGTACATGTGGCCCGTGTCAATGATCGGCACGACACCCATGTGGAAGACGGGCTGCATGCCGAAGAAGTACTGCGTGACCGTCGTCGCCGTGACGGCTGCCGAGATGGCCCCCATGAGCACGAAGGCCGAGAAGTTCTTCGTGAGCTCCTCCAGGCAGAAGATCACGCCGGCGAGCGGCGCGTTGAAGGCCGCTGCGAGGCCCGCGCCCGCACCGGCCGTCAGCAGGTAATGGCTCTCCGCATACGAGCGGTGCGTGAGGCGCCCGAGCCCCTGACCGAGGCAGGCGCCGAGCTGGACGCTCGGGCCCTCGCGGCCGAGCGACATGCCCGCGCCGATGCCGAGCACCGCACCCGTGAACTTCAACACGAGGACGCGCGCCCAGTTCATATCCATCTCGCCGAGCAGGATGCCCTTGATCTGCGGGATGCCTGAACCAGACGTCATGCCGTCCTTGCGCACGATGCGGTAGAGCACCCAGCTGCAAAGGAAGAGCGCGAGGAACCAGACCGGTATCCAGACGATGTGCTCTGGCAGCCAGCGATAGAGCACGGGCAAATATTCCTCCGAGAGCTCGAGCAGGTAGCGGAACAGCGCGATGACCATGCCGGTCGCCACACCGATGATATTGCCTTCAATAAAGAGGCGCAGTTTGAAATGACGCGGGTCCGTCATCATGGTCATGGCACTCTCGATGCGCCTGTGCATGATGCTCCCCCTTCCGTTTCTTTCATTTCCATCATCGAATCTCCATCCAATCATTCAATCATTCAAGAAAATATGAAAACATAAAAAAAGCGCTGTACCGAAGTACAGCACTTTGTCATCGTTATTCTGCAGTAAACGGCAGCAGTGCGATATTGCGTGCACGTTTGATTGCAACCGTCACCTGACGCTGATGCTTAGCGCAGTTGCCGGAGATACGACGCGGTAAAATCTTGCCGCGCTCCGTAACGAAGCGGCGCAGTTTTGCAACGTCTTTATAGTCGATATGATCGACCTTGTCTACGCAGAACGAGCAGACCTTTCTACGAGGTCTTCTGCCTCTGTCACGTCTCATCAAAGTAATTCCCCTCCAGTCTTAAAATGGGATTTCTTCATCAGGGATAGACGGGCCAAAAGAACCTGCATCCGCCGGCTTCGACTGCGGCTGCGGCTGCGGCGCCGGAGCACCAGCACCGAAACCACCTTCGTGCTGGACCGAGCTTCTCGAATCGAGGAACTCAATCTCATCGGCTACGATTTCCGTCACATAACGCTTCGAACCGTCCTGTGCCTCGTAGCTCCTGACCTGGATGCGGCCTTCCACCGAGATGCGGCGGCCTTTGATCAGGTTATTACCACAGATCTCAGCAAGCTTGCGCCATGCCACGATAGGAATGAAATCCGCCGTCGGCTGGCCGTCATTCGCATCTCTGCGAGCAAAACGACGGTCAACAGCCAGTGTGAACGTGCATACAGCCACACCAGACTGCGTATAGCGGACCTCAGGATCACGAGTCAGACGTCCAATCAGTATTGCCTTGTTCATGAGGTATGCCTCCCTGACACCCATATGGTGTAGTACATCTTAAAGAACTTTTACAAGTCTCTCGCTCACTCTTCGTCGGACTTGACGATCATGTGCTTGAGGAGCTCGTCCGTAATCTTCATGACACGGTCGCACTCAGCAACGCATGCCGGCTCACACGTAACGTTGAACAGGCAGTAGTAACCTTCCGTGCAGTCCTTGATCTCATAAGCAAGACGCTTCTTGCCCCAGCGATCTTCTTTATCGATAGTACCACCGTTGTTCTGGATCAGGTTGCTGAACTTCTCGATGACAGCGTTCGTTGCATCCTCTTCCATCGGTTTCACGATAAATATGACTTCGTACTTTCTCACGAAATCACCTCCCTCTTTGGTCTTTGGCTCCCCTACTACGAGGAGCAGAGTTACATCTTCGCTTTTCAGCGACTAAACAAGTATACCACGAACGGCGAGCGAATGCAAGCATAATTAATGGTCGAGGCAGTCGCGGTGATGGCGCGCGAGCTTCTCGGCAGCCGTCGTATTGCCACCGCGCAGCGCGAGCACGACGCCGGCCGCAATGAGCGTGAAGCCGATCCAGAAATAGAGGGTGACGGGCTCTGCGAGCAGCAGCCAGCCGAGGAACGTCCCGACAATCGGCTGGAAGAACATGAAGAGCCCCGCAAGAGAAGCATCCATGTAGAGGAGGCCCTTGTTCCAGAGGCAGAAGCCAGCCGTCGTCGAGATGAAGCCGAGGTAGAGCACCGAGCCCCAGACGGACGGCGAGGCCATCGCCGCGTAGTCCGCCGCGGTCAGCAGCCAGTAGAGGCCGTACGGCGTCAAGGTCAGGAAGGCGATGAGCACGCTGTAGAACGTCACCGTGATGACGGAGTACTTCGAGAGGAACTTCAAGAGGACCGACATGAAGGCCCAGGTGACGGCCGCCACGAAGAGCGAGGCGCCGCCGAGGGGATTGACCGTGAAGTTATCGGGGTCAAAGACGACGAAGAGCACGCCGATCGTCGCTAGAAGGACCGAGGCGATGCGCCCCGCCGTGAGCTTCTCGTGCAGCAGGAAGTAGCCGAAAACGACCATGAAGGCCGGCGTCGCTGCCGTGATGACCGAGCCCGTCTGCGCAGAGGTCATCATCGTGCCCGTCTCCTGCGTCACGATGGAGAGCACCTGCCCCGAGAGCGCCGAGAGCACGAGGAGCTTGCGGTCCTTCTTGTCGATGTGCCAGGAGGAGTGCGTCATGAGCATCAGGATTATCAGTGCCAGCAATGCCGTGCCATAGCGCATCCAGACGAGCGGCACAGGCGGGATGACGAAGATGGAGAGCCGCACGGCGATGAACATGCCTCCCCAGATGCTCCCGGCCAGAGATAAGAAAAACGACCCGATGACGAGATTGCGCAAAATATCCCCTCCTGCTCCTCAAGACCCCATTGTCCTGCAAAAATACAATATGAAACTAGCCGATATCGCACTCATTATAGCACAAGCCGCTCGATTTACAACCCTTCGCAAACGTGATACGATGAACAGGGATTATCATCTATATTATTTAGATAGGATTCCCAGAAAGAGGTGACCTCATCACATCATGGATACTGCAAACCTGCGCCTCATCTTCGTGCTGACCGACCTCATCGCACCGCTCGCCGTCGGTTACTTCCTGCACCAACGGCACCTCGTCTCCGGTGAGGCCATCAACAAACTCATCCGCTTCAACGTCGTCTGCATCTACACCGTGCTCGCGCTGCTGAGCTTCTGGGTCCTGCCGATCTCGTGGAGCCTGCTGACCGTGCCGATCTTCGGCTTCCTGCTGATCCTTGTGCCGGGCGCCATCGGCACCGTCGCCTTCGCCCGCCATTTTAAGAGCTGGCTCGACCGCGGCGCCTACATCGCGAGCGCCATGCTCGCGAACATCGGCACGCTCGGCGGCGTCTGCGCCTTCATCCTCTACGACGAGCAGGGCTTTGCCTACACGCAGCTCATCGGCACGTGCCAGAACATCCTGCTCGTGCTCGTCATCTTCCCGATGGCCCAGTACTGCTACATGAAGCACACGCATGCCGTCCGCAAGACCGACCGGCTGCACAGCTTCTGTGACATGTTCTTCTCGCTCAACCAGCTGAGCCTCATCGGCATGGCCGCAGGGCTGCTGTTCAACGCCTGCGGCATCGAGCGGCCGCCTGCCCTCGCACCGGTCTTCCAGGGGCTTGTCCACATCGCCGCCTGGATTGCCATGCTGCCCGTCGGCTTCCTGATTGACTTCCAGCAGGTGCGCCGCTACGCGCACAGAGTCCGCTCGCTGACCGCCCTGCGCTTCCTGATCACGCCGTTCCTCTTCGGTGTGCTGATCTACCTCTTCGTCGACAATCCCGTCACGCAGGGCACGCTCGTGATCTGCTCCTTCTGCCCAACGGCCATCAATGCCGTGCTGACCTCGCGCCTCTACCACCTGACGACCGACCTCGCCGTCGCCTCCTTCGTCATCACGACAGGCCTCTTCCTGCCCATCCTCTTCCCAGCGCTCTTCTTCCTTCTGCGCTGACTGCAATGACATTGGGTAACAAAAAAGCCGTCTCAAGATTCACTGAGAATCCTGAGACGGCTTTCGTTTTCTCGTTATTCCGCATCAATGCTTTCCTGCGCGTTTTTTTTGCGCTTATGGCGTACGTAGAGCACCGCGATGACGACTGCGGCGACCACGACGAAGGCGATGCTCGCCTCATGGCCGATCTGCGTCAGGATCTTCCAGCTCTCGCCGAGCATCATGCCAGCGTAGAGGATCAGCGCCGTCCAGGGCAGCGCACCGGCAAACGTCAGCGCGAGAAACTTCTTCATGTCGACATGCGCAAAGCCTGCCGGCAGCGAGATGAACGTGCGCACGACCGGCAGCATGCGGCTGAAGAACACGGCCTTGAGGCCGTACTTGTCGAACCAGTTCTGCGCCACATCGACATGCGACTTCTTGATGAAGAAGTAGTGGCCGTAGCGGTCGACGAACGTTCTGCCGCCGTAATGGCCGACGAGATAGGCGAAGATCGAGCCGGCCATGCCGCCGATCATGCCTGCCGTCAGCGCGCCGGCAAACGTCAGCTGGCCCGAGAAGATCAGATAGCCTGCAAAACCGAGGATGAGTTCACTCGGCACCGGGATGCAGGCATTCTCCGCGGCCATGAGGATGGCAATCGCGAAATACCCCCACGAAGCAATGAACTCCAAGAACATCGTCGAAAATTGTTCCATGTTTGCAAGTCTTCCTTTCTGAACGCCAAACAATATCTTGATTTGCTATCAACCATTATACATCACAATCTGGAAAATACAAGGAAATCCATCATGCGAACACACCCTGGAATGCGCTCTGCAAGAGACCGACCACGCCGAAGAACAGGAAGATGCCCGCCGACAGATAGCGCATCTTCTTGGCCGGCAGCTTGCGGTGCAGGAAAGCGCCTGCCAAGATGCCGAGGCTGTCGGCGAGCACCATGCCGGCGACAGCGCCCGCGAGGACCATGAGCCAGGATTCATACTGTGCAGCCATCGTCATCGCCGCGAACTGCGTCTTATCACCCATCTCACCGACGATGAAGGTCATGGCGACCGTCAGCAGCGGGCCAAAGCGCGAGGGGTGCACGTTCTCTTCCTCTTCCTCATCATCGCCGCGCAAGGTCCAGACACCAAAACCGATGAACAGGCACGAGGCGATGATCGTCATGAGGTGGACAGGGATCAGCTGCCCCGCCAAGGATCCCACTGCAACCGCCAGCGAATGGACGACAAGGATGCCAAGCGTCATGCCGGCGAACACCGACTGCCAGCGGTATTTTGCCGTGAACGCCATGACGATGAACTGGGTCTTATCCCCGAGCTCTGCGAGAAAGACCACGAGGAACGACGCGAGAAACGCCTCCATTGCATACCTCCTGCTATCTTAGACAAATACACAGACATAAAATCATGATACAAAAAAAGCCCGCAACGCGGGCATGATGTCAAGTGGTGCCTCAGAGCGGAATCGAACCACTGACACGGGGATTTTCAGTCCCCTGCTCTACCGACTGAGCTACCGAGGCAAGATGGCGACCCGAATGGGACTTGAACCCATGACCTCCGCCGTGACAGGGCGGCATTCTAACCAACTAAACTACCGGGCCGTTCTTCTTTTGTGCCGCTGTGTTTCAGCGACATGTATTATTATACGGACGATGCGGCATCTTGTCAACACCTTTTCAGCATCTTTTTCAAAAAAAGCCTGAGCAGAGGAAAATCCCCTGCCCAGACCGCTTCTCCATTCACTCTGCCGAGTCGTCCTTCTCGTCGTTGAGGTCATTGTGGACCTCACTGAAATAGATGACCGTCACCGTATCTTCCATGAGGATGCGGCGCTTGTAGATGCGCTCGAAGTCAGCGATGAGTTCCTCGCGCGAATTGATCTCGGGGTTCTGGTGGCCGAGGTCGGCACTCGTCAGCGTGCCCATCGTCTTGACGCGGACCTTGTCGAGGTAAGCCGTGTAGATGCGGTGCTTCGGCTCGCCCTTCTTGCCCGAGGTGATCCAGACGATTGAGCCCTCCGGATAGAGCTTGCTGACATCGCCGAGGCGCACGGTGCAGTTCTTCGTGCGCTCCATGATCATCTTCTTGTGCTTGGCTGCCTGGAAATTCAACGCCATCATGATAAAGCATCTCCTATCTGAATCTCTCATTCCAAATACATTATATACATTATACACATCGCATGCATCGATGCGCTCATGCTCATGTGCTTACGTTTTGCTTCTATAATTCTCCCCCATACTGCCAGAATCCTGCCATCCTGCGCGAAAATCCAGAAAAAATCCTTCACCGGATTGTCCGCAATTCATGGACATCCTGCGAATTTTCATGCGCCATAGCCGAAAGTATGTTAGAATAAAGCCATCTGTACCAAATGATTGGAGGTTTTACCATGACAAAGACAAGACACATCCTCGCACTCGTTTGCGCCCTGCTCATGCTGAGCTGCAGCGCAGCGTTTGCCGCACCGCAGCAGCAGGAAGCGCCGCGCCCGACGCTCTCCGTCGACGGCCAGGGCACGGGCACGGCGACGCCGGACATGGCGACCGTCACGATTGGCGTGACGACGCAGGGTGAGGATGCGGCCAAGGCACAGAACGATAACACCTGGGTCTCGAACCAGATCCAGAACGCCGTTCGCGGCCTCGGCATCGAGGAGAAGGACATCCAGACGCGCAACTACTCCTTCTACCCGAACTACAGCACGGAAAAAGACCATCGCAATGAGGTCACGGGCTACACGGTCAACAACTCCGTCATCGTCGTCGTGCGCGACATCAAGCTGACGGGCAAGGTCATCGACGCCGCACTCAATAATGGTGCCAACGAGATCAACTCGCTCGACTTCTCGACAAGCGACACGAAGGCCGTCCGCAAGGTCGCCCTCCTGAACGCCGTCCAGGACGCCCGCGACAAGGCTGACATCATCGCCAAAGGCCTCGGCAAGCGCATCGTCGGCATCCAGAGCGTCAGCGAGAGCACGGGCTACATCGAGACGCGCCGCTTCGGTGGCAACATGCTCATGACCGCTGCGAAGGACGCCTCCACGCCGATTGCCCCGGGCAGCCTTTCCCTGACCGCCAACGTCCATGTCGACTTTATCCTCAGTGACTGATTAGCAGCATGAGAAGTAAGGAGTTTTTCTTTTGAGTGAGCAAGAATCCCCGGCAGCAGCTCCCGTGAAAAAACGGAAGCCACGCCTGCCGGCCATCGAATACATCCGCGGCATCGCGATGATGGGCGTCATCGCCATCCACGTCGGTTCGCAGTACCTCATGAACCAGACGGCCAACGTCCATCTGATTGCCCTCTTAGAGGTGGCCTCGCGCTTCAGCGTGCCCATCTTCTTCTTCATCTCGGCCTTCGGGCTCTTCTACAACCTCGACATCCACGAGCCGCTCGACTACCGGGCCTTCATGAAGAAGCGCTTCCGTACGGTCCTCATCCCGTACCTCGTCTGGTCCGCCTTCTACCTGCTGCACGATGGCCTGTTCTACGGCGTCGGCTTCCCCGACCCGCTGCACCTTATAAGCATCCTGTTCTTCGGCACGGCAAAATACCAGCTCTACTTCCTCGTGATCCTGATCTGGTTCTACCTGCTCATGCCGCTCTGGATTGCCATCGTGCGGCGCGCGGGCAAAATCAGCCTGATCTTGCTCTTCGTCGCGCAACTGGGCTTCGACTACTGGTCGAGCTTCTCCGTGGCGTTCAACACGTTCGTCTACGCGCTGCCCGACCACTCCTTGCTCAAGCCCTTCCTCATGTACCGCCTCAACTACTGGGTCGTCCACTACGTCTTCATCTTCGTGCTCGGCGGCTATCTTGCGGTGCACATCCAGGAATTCCAGCGCTTCATGAAGGAGAACCGGCGCGCCATCACGGTGTTCTTCTGGGCCTCGCTCGTCTGGCTCCTCGCCTACTACTACCAGCTGATCTTCGAGACGGGCTACACGCCGCTCGAGGCCATCAACACGGCCCATCAGCTGAGCCCGGCGGGCCTCTTCTACACGCTGGCCAGCTCGGTCTTCTTCTTCACGATCTTCACGTACCAGAAGTACCCAGGATGGCTCAATCCCATCCTGCACCAGCTCGGCCGCCACTCCTACTTCGCCTACCTCGTCCACCCGTTCTTCATCACCTACGCAGCCACGCTGCTCCAGAAGAGCGGCCATCTCATGACGGCCCCCGTCACGATTGCCTTCTACTTCGTGATCCTCGGGCTCTCCATGATTGCCGCGGCCCTCTGCCGCAAGCTCGGCGAGCGCCTGTCCATCCTCAACGAATGGACCATCGGCGTCTATCCGCGCAAGAAATGACGAGCAAACAAAAATCCTGCCCACATCGCAGACTGCGGTGTGGGCAGGATTTTTTATAATATCGATTCAGGCGCGGATTTTCTTGAAGAACTGGCTGTCGGCCGTATCCGTCAGCCGCAGGTCGTAGCCGAGCGCGACCATCTCGCGCATCTTGATGAGCACGAGGTTGATGTTGCAGCGCAGGCGCTTCGAGATTGTCTCCATGTCCTCGCCCGCGCGCACGAGCCGGTAGACCTCGTCATTGTCGAGCAGGAGATGCGCCGCGAAGGCATTTGCCTCGTACTCCGTGCGGCTGTTCATGCGGAAGAGCTCGAATTCCTGCAGGCCCGTCTTCGCGAGCTCGCGGTGCAGCTGGTCGTGGCCGATCTCATGCGCGAGCACCATCGGCAGCCAGTCCTCATCGAGGCGGCTGTTGAGGAAGATGAAGCGGTGGTGCCACTTGTTGAAGTACATGCCGAGCAGGTTCTTGTAATCATCTGCGAATTCGACATGGATGCCGAGCTCCTGCGCGAGTGCCAGCATATCATGGCCGGCAGACGGCTGGACCTTCCGCGCGGCCTGATAGAGCTGTATCGAATCCATCCAATCACTTCCTGTACTTTTTCGGCGTGTATTTCTGGTTGTCTTCCTTGGCCAGCCAGTAGGCCCGCTCGAGCGAGCGCATGACGGCCTCGCGGTCCTGGTCCGAGAGTTCGCCGCCCGCGAACATGCCCGCGAGCTGACTCACGAGCTCCTGGGCCTGCGCCATGCCGCGGCTGCCGTACTGCTCATGCGCCGCATCGAGAAACATCTCCTTATCCGTGTAGAGGTAGGTGACATCGACCTCGAAGAAGTCCGCGAGGACCTGGTACATCTCCTTCTTCTTCGGGTAGCGCTCCCCCGACTCATAGCCGCTGTACGTCTGGCGCGTGATGCCGCAGGCCGCCGCCACATCCTTCTGCGTTAGCTTGCGCGCGCGGCGCAGCTGCAACAGTTTATCACAGAATTTCACGATCATTCCCTCACTCTCAAATCATTGCTTTTATCATTCTATCATCGCTCTGCCTTACAGACAAGACAATCCCTCAGGCGATGTGGCGCCACGACGGCCGCCAATCGACAGGCGCCTCCGCATGCTGCGGCAGGGACTGGCGCACAGGGGCCGAGTGCACAGGGCGCACCGGGCGCTGCTGCACCGTCAGGTAGACGAGCGTCAGCAGGTTGAGGAGCGGCAGGCACTGGCCGACGAGCACGAGCCGGCTCGCGCGGCAGTCATTGCAGCGCCAGAGCGTGACGAGCAATAAGAGGAGCGCAAACGGCGCCGTGAACTCCAGCGACGCCAGGCCGCCGACCTGATGCGCAAAGCAGAACGGGATGCCGCTGCCGAGGATGCTGAAGAGCCCCATGACGAGCCCCGTCGGCTCCGAGAGATACGGCTCGACCGTCTCGTACTCCCAGACCGCGTAGTAGAGCGGCACCGAGACGTAGAGCAGGATACTCGCTAAGGCAAAGGGCAGGCGCCCGATTTGTTTCGATAGAATCTGCATATATAAGACCTCCCGTCATTATCTTTAACAAATGTAAAACTTATGCTTCAATATTAACATATGTCAGTGTATTTGTCAAAGTAAGCGCGAGAATGTCAAATATCTTGTCGAACAAAAACAGGCCTACATCTTTGCAGGCCTGTCCGTGCCAAGACGGCTCTCAGAGGTTCTCGAGCAGCCGTATCTCATTCTTCATGATGTAATTCTTCTTGTCCGGCATCCTGCCGTTGACGAGGTATTCAAAGGCGATGCTGATGGCCATGCGCCCCTGGCGCGTCGGATGCTGGTAGAGGATGGCCTTGACGATGCCCTTGCGCATCATCTCGACCGTCGAGGGCACGCTGTCGAAGGCGATCGTCAGGGGACGCTCCTGCTCTGGCAGCTGCATGATGGCGCGGCAGGCACCGTAGACGCCGCCCGCGAGCAGGAACATCGCCGAAATATCGGGGTGGTCGTCGAGCAGGTGCTTCGTCCGCTCATACGAACAGATCTCGTCATCGCCGTTCTCAATGATATCCACGATTGAGAAACCGGGGGCCTTTTCCATGCGGTGCCGGAAGCCCTCCAGCCTCTCGCAGTGACCGAGGACCTGGCAACTGCCCATGACGATACCGACTTTCGCCTTGCCGCCGAGCAGGGCGTCGAGCAGGGCGCAGGCCGTCTCGCCGCCGTTGAAGTAATCGCTGCCGACGTAGCAATGGCGCTTGGAGCTCTTGATGTCGTTGACGATCGTCACGACGAAGATGCCCGCATCGACGAGTGCATCGATGGCCTTTGCGATGCGCGCATCGTCGATGGGGCTGATGATCAGCGCATTGACCTTCCCCTTCATCTGCTCCATGAGGTGCAGCTGCTTGTCGACGTTATAGCCCTTCATTGGATAGTAGCGGACCGTCAGGCCGTAGATGGCATAGGCCGCCGCCGCGCGGTCCATGCCGTGGATGACATCGTCAAAGAAGGCATTGCCCTCCGATGGCAGCAGGACCCCGATGACCGGATGATTCTTGCGCGCCGCCAAGGCCTTGCCCGCCGGGTTTGGCTCATAGCCGAGCTGCTCTGCCATCTTCTTGATCATCGCCGCCGTCTCTGCATTGACCCTGCCGCGACCGTTGAGCGCGCGGTCCACCGTGCCGCGCGAGACGCCGCAGAGTTCTGCTATCTTTTTCATGGTGACCATTGCGCATTCCCTCCTATATTCCTTCCTTTTCCTTCTATTTATTTTATCAGATTTTGGCGCGATTGACGATAAAAAAGAATAAAACGAGGTCCCTGTCGCCAGAGTGCATGACAAGGATCTCGTTTCTCCTCATATCAACAAATCCCAATCCCTCAAATCAGAGCGAGAGGTTCTCACCCTTGAGGCCGATGAAGGCGCCGTCCTTGCCGAGTCCGCTCTCTTCGTGAGCAATCAGCCACTTGTTGACCGCGAACAGCAGGCGGTCCTCCCCCTCTTTGGCGATCGGATTTGCAAGCGCCTCATTCGTGCCGCGCGGCAGGGCAACGCCGCAGCGGAACTCCTTGCCGTCGATGCCGCACGGAGCGAAGTGGAGCGTCGTCGCATAGAGCTCGACGGCTGTGCCAGCCGGCACAAAGAAGCACTCGACCTTGCTCGTATCGTACGTCAGCGTCTCCGGGTCGATGTCCTGCTGGCGGCCGACCATCAGCACGAGGTCCGTCGCCGCGATGTCGATCTCCGACGAGCGATGGTACTCAAGCGCATTGAGTGCTTCATTGTGGCCGCTGCAGTGGCCGAGCTCCGTCGGCATCTCGCCGTACGTCTTCTCCGTCAGCTCCTTGAAGAGCGGCAGCGCCTCGAACGATGCGACAGACGGCTCGTAGACCGTCCCCTCCGCCGGAATCTCAATTGCCTTCAGCGCTTCGCAAAACGCCTTCGTCTCAAGCGGCAGGACGCGCCCATACGGACGGAATGCTTCTTCCGTTACAGATTTCATAGTATCTCTCCTCTGAATGTATCAACTAGACTGTATCCTCATATCATTCATTCTACAGAATGCGCCCACACTGCAAAAGGTCACCTGTCCCCGCAGCACTGCGCGCAGCTGCTTTTCAATCTTCCCCCAGTTCTTTGTAGCAGAAATGCTGGAAGGTCGCAACGAGATCATAGCCGGAATAATCGACAGCCGCGAGCCCCACAAACGCGCCAGTAAAGAATCCGCCATACGTCTGCAGCACGTAATCATCCGATAGGACAGCGGCATCTAGCTTCACGTCGATGATGGACCAATCCACACCATTGAAAGAGTACGCGTACTGATAGAAGGATTTTCTCACCAGCGTCTTGAACCAGACATACTCCACATCATCTGGAATGACGATTGCCTGATCCTTCAGATATGACGTATACTGGCCGCGGTTGTTCTCGGCAATCTCGATGACGCGTTTCTGGCGCACTTCGTCGAACGTGATGAAGATCCAAGACCAATGCTTGTCGTTGTAGAAGTTCGTCAGTCCGGCCATCTGCTGATAATTCCACGGCTCGAACTTCACCTTCGTCTCCGCATCGAAGAAGAAGGCTTGCCAGCGGCTGGCCACCATGGAAATATCCATCGTGGATGCCAGCGAGTGCCGCCCAATGAGGCGCAGGCTGCCGCCTCCGCACTGTCCCATCTCATCCGTGAACGGGACGCGCAGTGTGTTCCATTCCATGTCGAGCGTCGTCCCCGAAAAATCATCGCAACGCGAGTGGTCTGTCGGCGCATCCGTTGGGATGGCATCACGAGGTGCCTCGACTTCCAGCTGTCCACCATGTCCACCGACAATTCTCGGCCAGCCTTCGTCATCCCACTCCACCTTCTGGATCGATGTCTCACGCCCGAGCGTGCACCAGCCACGCGGATCCCAGGACGATTCTGTATCATGATTCCAAGGGCGTCCCGTCAAAGACGCGTAGTACCATTCACCGCTCGGCGTCTCGACCAGGGAGCCATGCCCCTGTTTCTGCAACGGGAAATCCGGCGTATCAAAATTCGTGATGAACGGGCCATCTGGTTCCGTGACAAAGGAATCCACATCCAGCGTTCTAGAACGCGCTACGACTTCCTGATGCGTCCAGACGGTCCCTCCCTGTGCAGCGAATAGGTAGTAGTACCCATTGATCTTGTAGAGATGCGGGCCCTCGACGAGCTTGACATCCGTCCCCCGATAGATGGTCCGCGCCGTATGCGGCAGCATCTTCATCGTCTCTGGGTCAAATTCCGTCAGCGTGATGCCGTTGAACGGATGATGGTATTCCCGGTGATCCCAGGTCTGCTGTACCAGATATTTTCGTCCATCGTCATCATGGAACAGAGAAGCATCGAAGCCGACTCCGTTCAGTCGGACAGGATCAGACCAAGGGCCTGTGATGCTCTCGGCCGTCGTCAGGTAGTTCGTCATGTCCTTGAAGGCACCTTCCGTAACCTTGACATCCGTATAGACAAGCCAGAACTTCCCGTCTGCATAGGTCAGGTCAGGTGCCCAGATGCCACCTGAAGACGGATTGCCCTTCATGTCAAGGAGCGTCGTCGTCGACAGCGGCGACGGCAGCAACTTCCAGTGAACTAAATCCTTCGATTCATGAAGGCGCACACCAGGAAACCATTCGAAGGTCGAATTGGCGATATAATAGGTGTCTCCTACACGAACCATGCTGGGATCAGCATGGAAGCCAGGCAGTACGGGATTCTTGATTTTCATACAATATCACTCTTTCTCCTGAATTCAGATTCTTGTACCAGCTCGATTCATCTGCGAGCCTGGATCTCGCGGTTGATCTTGTCGATCTCACGATCGCCCAGCGGATAACGGCTGATGATCCACATGGACACAATGGCGAACAGGATCGGCAGCCAGATCATGGAAATGGAGATACCGGTGAGGGCGTCGGCCGACTGGACTGCCTTCGTGCCATCAAAGGCGAAGAACGCGTTGATGTAGCCCGGGATGATACCGCCCAGAGCCAGGCCGATCTTGAAGAACAGGCCCATCAGAGAATTGATGATGCCAGCGACGCGCTTCTTGGACTGATATTCGCCATAGGCGATGACTTCCGGCACAAGAGCCCACATGTATCCCGTCGCTGCCGTCAGGCCCCACTGCATGAAGAAACGACCCACATAGCCGAGAGCAATCATATCGCGGAACTGAGGCATGGACCAGATCCACAGCAGGAGCTGTCCAACGATGAACAGGCTGAGGAAGGCGTAGAAGAATGCGCGCTTGCCAATCTTGCGGCGCACGATTGGCCACAGAAAGACGAGGAAGATGCCCGGGATTGAGCCGATGAGATTGATGGAAGCCATCCACTCAGAATGACCAATCATATACTGCATGTAGAACGGCCAAGTCGTATTGCCGAAGAACATGAACGTGAACGCAACCGTGAAGAACAGGCCCAGGACACGCAGCGGCTTGTTGCGCTTCAATTCGCCCCAGAGATCAGAGATATGGACCGAAGCCGTCTCCTCTTTTGTCGGCAGGACACGCTCCGTAATGCCATAGTAAGTGCAGAGCAGGAGCAGGAAGCCGATGACCATGTACACCGACATGACCATGAAGTACGCGCCCGCAGCATCTGGAGAAGCATAATTGCCGAGGTTCAGCTTAATGCCGAAGAAACCGATATCCTGCAGTTTCTTATCCGGAGACGCCAGCTGCACAAACAACGGCAGGAACGTGTAGACGAGCAGGTTGCCGATGTTCGCTTCCGTCATGCGCACGCTGGTCAGCGTCGAAATCTCTTCGCTGTCGCGCGTAAGGGAGGCATTCAGGGCACCGTACGGGATGTTTACGAAGGAATAGATCAGTGCTGTTGCCAGATATGAGAAGAATGCATAAAACACATTGCCGCGGATTGCCGGGATTGGCAGGAAGAGCATCGCTGAGAAGATCGTCAGCGGAATGCCGAAGTACAGCAAAAACGGCTTGTATTTCCCGTTCTTGAAGCTGGCCTTATCGACTACTGTGCCGACCCAGGGATCCCAGACGACATTGATGCAGCGAACGATGAGGAAAATAGTAGCGCCCACCGCAGCAGACAAGCCAAATACCGTCGTCATATAGAACAGCAGCATCGAGCCGATCGTACCAAAAATCAAGTTCTGCGCCAAGTCTCCTGACCCATAGCAAATGCGCTCTTTCCAGGACAGCTTGGCAAATTCGTCATTAGGTGATACTGTTACTTTTGGTTCCATGAGTATATCTCCGTCCTTTGTAGATATTCTTATCTGCGTGCACGTGTACTCTATCTATACGCTTACTATAACACAATAAGAAGTACGCGTCAATACGAAAATATAATTCCCGAACTGACCCTATCACATTTATTTTTTCGGGAAAAATCGGCTATTATCACTCACTTTATCCAAATCACCAATAATGCAACGATGCATTCCATATCGTTTACTCTCTCATTAGCGTTCACATGTACGCAAGCAATAAGAATACATTCCCGCATAAAAAGCGAGGCCCCGGCCATGTCACGCATGGCAGGAACCCCGCTCTCGCTACGACGATCTAGCATCCCATAGCGTCTTCTTATACAGCGTCTTCTTATGATGATTCGAGTTATTTCTTGGACTGGTTGTAGATATCGAAGGCAACCGCTGCCAGCAGGACAAGGCCCTTGATCATCTGCTGCCAATCGATGCCGATGCCGAGGATAGACATACCGTTATTCAGCGTGCCCATGACCAAGCCACCGACGACAGCACCGACAATCGTGCCGATGCCGCCCGTTGCCGATGCACCACCGATGTAGCAGGCGGCGATTGCATCGAGCTCAAACGAAACGCCCGCCGAAGGAGCAGCGCAGTTCAGTCGTGCCGAGAACACCAGGCCTGCAACAGCGGCCATCAGTCCCATATTCACAAAGACCAGGAAGCGAACCCACTTCGTCTTGATACCCGAAAGGCGTGCTGCATTCTCATTGCCACCCAACGCATAGATGTGACGGCCAATGACCATGCGGTTGCAAACGAAGGAATAGATCGCGATGAGTGCCGCAAGCAGGATCAGGATAATCGGCAGGCCCTTGAACTGCGTGAACCAATATGCCGCAAAAATCGTCACCGCTACCACAACGGCTACCTTCACAAACAGCATCGTACGCGAACCAGCAGGAATACCATATTTGACTTTCTGGTTGTAATTATGGATGAACATGTAGGCCGCAAAGACAGCGACCAGTACGCCGACAATCATCGTGCTCATCGGAATTGCTGCAAACAAGGGAATATCGACCAAGAATTTCTGGGCGATGAACTGATACGAATCCGGGAATGGGGAAAGCGTATTGCCATCGAGGATGACCATTGTCATGCCGCGGAAAATAAGCATGCCTGCCAAAGTGACGATGAATGACGGCACACGTACAAACGCAATCCAGAAGCCCTGCCAAGCACCGACTAACAGGCCGAATGCCAGACAAGCCGCCACGGTAACAGGTACTGAAAAGCCCTGCTGCACAATCATCGTAGCTGCAATTGCACCAACAACTGCCAACACGGAACCGACTGACAGATCGATATCACCGGTCAAGATGCAGGGCAGCATGCCGACGGCCAAGATCAGGATGTAGCTGTTCTGCATGATCAATTTCGAGACATTCATCGGCGCCAAGAGCACGCCGTCCGTCAGGAACTCGAATAAGATTGCAATGAAGATCAATGCAACGAACATCGCATATTTCCGCACGAAGCCCACAAATGAAGCCTTGCTGATAAGCGCTTCATTGCCTGCCCCCTGTGCTGAGATTACATCTTTCATGATATCTCCTCCATGAATAAACACGTTCAATGACTCAATGATTCAAACCGATTCAAACCGCTTTCTTCTTCACATTGCTGTCCATGATGCAGCGCATGATTGCTTCCTGCGATGCTTCCTCCCGGGACAGTTCTCCAACAAAGCAGCCCTCGTTCATGACATAGATTCGATCACTGATACCAAGGACTTCTGGCATCTCCGAAGAAATAACGATGACCGATTTCCCCTTCTTTGCCAGCTCGTTGATGATACAGTAAATCTCATACTTGGCGCCGACATCGATACCACGCGTCGGTTCATCGAGGATCAGGATGTCAGGGTCTGCATAAATCCAGCGCGCCAGCATGACCTTCTGCTGATTGCCGCCAGATAGATTTCTAGTCTTCTGATAGATGCCGGGAGCCTTGATCTTGAGACGCTCCATGTATTCATTAGCCACGCAGACTTCTTTGTTCTCGTCCACGACACCAAGATGAGCAAGGCGCCCCAGTGTCGGCAAGGTGATATTCTCCCGGATACTCTCCATCAGTACCAAGCCCTGCCCCTTGCGGTCCTCCGTCACGTAAGCAATGCCGTTCTGGATGGCTGACGATACACTGTTCAAATGGATCTCTTTGCCATCCTTGTACAGATGACCCGAAATGCGACGTCCGTACGAATGGCCAAAGATGCTCATGGCCAGCTCCGTGCGCCCTGCACCCATCAAGCCAGCGATGCCGACAACCTCGCCGCGATTGACGTGGAAGCTGACATGGTCTACCACCAGCTTGTCTGCAACATAAGGGGAGTATACCGTCCAATCCTTGACAGAGAAGCACGTGTCCCCGATCTTCGTTCCTTCAAGACGAGGCGGATAGCGATTCGTGATTTCACGGCCTACCATCCCTTTGATGATGCGGTCTTCTGTGATATCATCGACACCTTCTGTCATCGTCTCAATGCTCTTGCCATCGCGGATGATCGTGATGCGGTCTGCAATTTTCGTAATCTCGTTCAGTTTATGCGAAATGATGATTGCTGTGATCTTCAGTTTCTCACGGAGTTCGAGGATCAGATTCAACAGCTTCTCGCTATCCTCATCGTTCAGCGAAGCTGTCGGCTCATCCAGAATCAGCAGGCGGACATCTTTTGCCAATGCCTTAGCGATCTCAATCAGCTGCTGCTTGCCGACGCCCAGTTTGTTGACCGGCGTATCCGGCAGAGCATCCAACCCCACTCGCTTCATCAAATCGATTGCCTTCGAGCGGCATTCTTCCCAATTCATGATGCCATGTTCCTGGCATTCATTGCCAAGGAAGATATTCTCCATGACAGAAAGATACGGGACGAGCGCCAGTTCCTGATGAATAATGACAATGCCTTCTTTTTCGCTATCGCGAATATTCTTGAATTTACAAGTATGACCATCGTAACAGATTTCGCCCTGATACGTTCCATACGGATAGATACCAGAAAGAACATTCATCAACGTGGATTTACCAGCGCCATTCTCACCACAGAGTGCATGGATGGATCCTTCTTCTACCTTCAGATTCACATGGTCGAGCGCACGGACTCCGCCTGGAAATTCTTTGATGATGTCTTTCATTTCCAACAGAATTTTTGCCATAACGTTACCTCTTTCTGGTAAGATGGCGCATCAATTCTTTGAATGCCTTCATCGAATAGATGCGCCACTTCCATGCCAGATATCCGGACTACCGTTTTACTGGAGGTCCGATTCCTTATAGTAGCCAGAATCAATCAAGAGTTTCTTGTAGTTGCTCTTATCGACGAACTGCGGCTGCAGCAGATACGACGGTACGACCTTCACACCATTGTTATAGCTCGACGTATCATTGACTTCCGGTTCCTGACCTGCAACGATTGCGTCGACCATCTTGACAACCTGATCGGCGAGAGCACGCGTATCCTTGAAGACGGACATCGACTGCTCACCGTTGACGATTGCTTTGACGTTCGGCAGGTTTGCATCCTGGCCCGTGATGATCGGCATATGACCAGCACTATAGCCAGCCGACTTCAGAGCAGACTGTACGCCCAGGGAAGTCGAGTCATTCGAGCAGAGAACTGCATCGAGTTTTGCATCCGTGTAATACGTCGTGAGGATATTATCCATACGTTCCTGTGCTTTTGCTTCATCCCAGTTCGGCGTTGCGCACTGCTCGCGCGTATTCTGCCCACTGCGGATGACGAGCTGTCCCTTATCAATGTACGGCTGCAGGACGTCCATGGCGCCTTTGAAGAAGAATACTACGTTGTTATCATCGAGAGGTCCCGTCGTGATTTCGAAGTTGTACGGGCCTTTGCCTTCTTTCAGGCCGAGTTTCTCTTCAATATACTGTCCCTGAATCTTGCCGACACCGTAGTTATCAAACGTTGCATAGTAGTTGACAGCATCCGTGTTCATGATCAGGCGATCGTACGAGATGACCTTGCACCCAGCAGCTTTTGCTTCATCGAGAACGGAAGAGAGGGAACCACCATCGATAGCACCGACTACGATGACCTTGCAGCCCTTCGTGACCATGTTCTCAATCTGAGAAACCTGCGTCTCAATCTTGTTCTCTGCGAACTGGAGATCTACATCATAGCCTTCTGCTTTAAGCTTGGCTTCCATGTTAGCACCATCCTGATTCCAGCGCTGCAAGGACTTTGTCGGCATCGAGACGCCTACCTTGATGCCTTTGTGGTCACTGCTGCCCGAGCTTGACGAGCTGCTGCCGCCTCCACCGCAGCCTGCCATGACAACCAAAAACATTGCGGCAACGCATACTGCAAGAATTTTCTTGAGTTGCATAATTACACCCTCCTCTTTTACAGATACCTGATAACTCTTACTGAACCATGACTCAATTCAATTCCGCTAATTCGCGGTAACAATCCTTCAATTGCTGATACAAGCGTTTGTAGAGATGATGCCCTCTGCCATAATACGCACCTGCTGCCGGATCCGGGCTGCATGTCATCTTCTTCTGGATGAACTGCTCACAAGCCGTTGGTACGTCCGAGAAGATACCTGCACCTACACCAGCTAAGATTGCGACACCCAATGCCGGGCCTTCGGTGTTCATGACCGTGCTGACCGGTGTGTGGTACATATCCGCCAGCATCTGCCGCCAGATCGGGCTCTTGGCACCGCCGCCACAAGCCATCATAGAGTCAATCTCGACGCCCATCTCATGAAGAACATCCAGGCAATCCGTCAGCGAGTAACTGACGCCCTCCATGACGGCACGCAGGATATCGGCTTGCGTATGGATAGCCGAGAGGCCGAACAATACGCCACGCGCGTCAGGATCAAGATGCGGCGTGCGTTCTCCCATTAGATAAGGAAGATAAATCAATCGGCGGCTGCCGCGCGGCACATCTGCGATTGCTTGATTGATCAGGCGATAGACATCGCAGCCCTCTTTCTCTGCTTTCATGCGGTATCGGTCTGCCAACTGATCCTTGCACCATTTCAGGGAAAGTCCTGCCGCCTGCGTGACACCCATGACGTGCCAGCAGCCCGGCACGGCGCAGCAGAAGGTGTGCACACGGCCCTGCGGGTCGATGCGCGGCTCGCTCGTATGCGCGAAGACGACGCCGCTCGTGCCGATCGTCGTGAAGGCCCGCCCGTCAAAGACGATGCCCGTGCCGACGGCTGCCGCTGCGTTGTCACCGGCACCACCGACGACGACGGTATCGACTGACAAGCCCGTCTTTTCCGAAAATTCTTTGCTGATCGTGCCCGTGACTTCCGGGGATTCGTAGACCTTCGGCAACAGAGCCTTGTCGATCTCGAGTTTCTCGAGGATCTCGTCCGACCAGCAGCGGTTGGGGATGTCGAGGAGCTGCATGCCGCTCGCATCGGAAACTTCCGTCGCGTACTCACCCGTCATGCGGAAGCGGATGTAATCCTTCGGCAAGAGGATGTGGCGGCAACGGCGGTAATTCTCTGCCTCATGGTTGCGGACCCAGAGGATCTTCGAGGCCGTAAAACCTGTCAGTGCCGGATTCGCCGTGATCTCGATGAGGCGCTTGCGGCCGACGCGCTCCGTGATCTCCTCGCATTCCTTGCCCGTGCGCTGGTCACACCAGATGATGGACGGACGGATGACTGCATTGTCCTCGTCGAGCATGACGAGACCGTGCATCTGGCCCGAGAGGCCAATGCCTTTGATATCCTGTGGGTTGACACCGGATTCCTGGACGACATCACAAATCGTTTTCTCCACCGCATGATACCAATCGATCGGGTCTTGCTCCGCCCAGCCATTCTGTGGCTGATAGAGTGGATATTCCTGTGATGACGACGTGACCGCCTGGCATCGTTCATCAAATAGGACAGTCTTCGTTGCAGATGTCCCGATATCGATGCCAATCAAGTATCGCATCTTACTTCCCCCTTTTTTCTCAGCTCTCGCATCAGCCTCATTGCGTGCACGAGAACTCTTGTCTGAAAACAATATATCACAATATCAACTGCGCGTCAATACGATATTAAAAAGTTTTATGTATTCTGATATCGGATTAAAACTGTACACTTTAAAGCCTTTTTCCATCATTTTCCCATTTATCTAAGCCATATTTGTAATAAACTGCAGAGTATTAATCCAAAATCGTTTTAAACGATTGACAATTCATTCGAATCATGTTATCCTTGCATCGATAAGAGCGTGCACATGCACTCTAATATGACAACCATTCTATCGCAATGCATAAAAGGAGCGTTTCATCATGAACATGAGCAACATCCCGGATCTCAAATGCGGCATCATCTCGGTCAGCCGTGACTGCTTCATCATCTCCCTCTCGGAGAACCGCCGTCAGGCCATCGTCTCGGCCTACACGAAAAAGTACGGTGACTTATATGAAGTGAAGAAGACTGTCGAGAACGAGAAGGACATGCTGGCCGCCGTCAAGGAAGCCAAGGACGCCAGCTGCAATGCCCTCGTCGTCTTCCTCGGCAACTTCGGCCCGGAAACGCCGGAGACCTTGATTGCCCGCGAGTTCGACGGACCGGTCATGTATGTGGCCGCTGCGGAAGAGACCGGCAAGAACCTCATCAACGGCCGCGGCGATGCCTACTGCGGCATGCTCAACTGCTCGTACAATCTCGGCCTGCGTCACCTCAAGGCCTTCATTCCCGAGTATCCGGTCGGCACGGCGGAAGAGCTCGCCGACATGATTGCCGAGTTCCAGCCCGTCGCACGCACGCTGCTCGGCCTCAAGGACCTCAAGATCATCACGTTCGGCCCGCGCCCGCAGGACTTCTTCGCCTGCAACGCCCCAATCCAGCCGCTCTACGACCTCGGCGTCGAGATCGAAGAGAACTCCGAGCTCGATCTGCTCGTCGCTTACCGCGCCCATGAGAACGACCCACGCATCAAGGATGTCGTCGCCGACATGACAGCAGAGCTCGGCAACGAGGGCGGTAACCCGTATCCGGACCTGCTGCCGCGCATGGCTCAGTATGAGCTCACGCTCATGGACTGGATGGAAGAGCACAAAGGCGCGCGCAAGTACGTCGCCTTTGCCAACAAGTGCTGGCCGGCCTTCCCGACAGAATTCCGCTTCGAGCCGTGCTACGTCAACAGCCGCCTCGTCTCGCGCGGCATCCCGGTCGCCTGCGAAGTCGACATCTACGGCGCCCTCTCCGAGTACATCGGCCTCTGCGTCTCGCAGGATGCCGTCACGCTGCTCGACATCAACAACTCCGTGCCGAAAGACCTCTTCGAGGCAAACATCAAGGGCACGAAAGACTACACGCTCCAGGATACCTTCATGGGCTTCCACTGCGGCAACACCCCGCTCTGCAAACTCCGCAAAGGCGGCGTGAAGTACCAGCTGATCCAGAACCGCCTGCTCGAGAACGGCAACACGCCGGACATCACGCGCGGCACCCTCGAGGGCGACATCGCCGACGGCGACATCACCTTCTTCCGCCTCCAGAGCACGGCCGACGGCCAGCTGCGCGCCTACATCGCCGAAGGCGAAGTCCTGCCGGCAGCTACGAACTCCTTCGGCGGCATCGGCATCTTCGCCATCCCGCAGATGGGCCGCTTCTACCGTCACGTCCTCATCGAGAAGCACTTCCCGCATCACGGCGCCGTCGCCTTCGGCCATTTCGGCAAGACGATCTTCTCCGTCCTCAAATATCTCGGTGTCGCCGACGTCTCCTTCAACCAGCCAAAGGGCATGCTCTACCCGAGCGAGAACCCCTTCGCTTAATCAAGCACTTCCCTTTCAAAGTGACCATACCATAGAAAGAGAGCCGCAGACCAGTTGGCCTGTGGCTCTCTTTCTTTTCGTATTCACTTGCCTTCGTCATCCTGTTCCCGGATCTTGCAAAGGATGGCATCGTGGCGGTCCCAAAAGCCGGTTTGCTTTGATGCGGCGGACCGGAGGCGTGGGAAGCGGGCGACGGTCTCCAGGATGCTGCGCTCGGCAAGGTCGATGAAGCTCTCGTACGTCAGCTCCAGGAACTGCCTGCGGCTGCTGATGAGGCTTGCGCCGTGCTGGGTGTCGTAGGGCATGCCGGGCACGAGCTCGTCATAGGGCGGCTCGTCCGAAGCCTCATCATGCGGGAAGAACGGGCTCATCGTGACCGCGAGCTCATCATCAGCCAGCCACTCAATCTGGATGTCGTAACAGACGTCGCCGATGCGCGCCTGGCCGAAGTACTCGCCGCCCGGCAACACGACCTGCCAGTCATGGAGCAGGCGCCAGCGCAGCTCTAAGAACTCCGCGAGCGAGAAATGCGACCAGTCGACGCGCCCGACTTCGCCAATTGTCTTCTCCATGTTCTCACTCATGGATTCTGGTCCACGACAGCTTCAATCAGGATGGTCGTGACCTGCTTCTCCGGGTTGACCGCCTTGAGGAAGGTCCACGTGCGCTTCGTCTCCTCGCGTGGCAGACGGGCGGCCAGCAGGATGTCATTCGTCAGCGAGAGGCGGTCAAAGGCCTGATTCGCGAAGAAGAGATTGTTCTCGTCGACTTTGAGGCCGAGCGCCGTCAGCGTGCAGTCGAAGACGACGCGCAGTTTTTCCTGCTCAGCCGCATCGATGGCACCGTGATGCGCAATGACGATGTTCGAGAGGCGGCCGACCTGATTCGCGTTGATGATCATGACGGTGCTCGCGTCAATCCCAGCAAAGTACGAGATATAATTGCCCTGGACGCGCTTCGTCAAGTCCCCGGCAATCGGATAGGCACTGACCTTGTTGTAAGCCGCGGCAAAACCATCCACATCGAGGCTGTCTTCCAGCTGCACCTTCGTCTCCGTCAACTCATTGAGGCCCGCTGCCTGCGTGACCGAGATGGACGCCACCAACAGGAGCAGTGCCAGTAAGCATGTACTGATTTTCTTCATGATATTCCCCCATTCATCTAATTCGTGATTCTGCTTAGATTTTATCACAAACGCCAATCTATCTCCATTCTCACAGTGAAATTCTGTCGGCATCCACGAAAAATCTCTCCACCTACCCATTTGCTATGTTATAATGAAAAAATACTATCGCGAGGAGGAGTTTCAAATGGATATGGAAACAGGAGTCAAGCCGCAGGCGTCCGTCTCGACGCTCAGCATGACCTTAGGTCTTTTTGCCCTCGGCATCGCCTGGCGCAACGCTGCAAAGATGTTCTCGATACCGCCCGCCATCGGCGAGACCATCCTGCTCTTGACGGGATGCCTCTGGCTCTTCCTGCTGTCTCGCTACATCCATCAGATATTGTCCAGCAGCAATGGCGTCTCACGCGAGCTCTTGCTGCAGCTCCAGAATCCGTTTTTGACGCTTATCCCCATCACAACGGGGCTTGCCAGCGTCGCGCTCCATCCCTATGCCTCGCTGCCCGCCCACATTCTCCTGTTCATCGGTGTGGCCGGCCAGCTTTTGTTCAGCTCCTACCACGTCAGCGAGCAGTGGCACGGCAACACGCCATCGGAGATGGAGACACCGGCCATGTACATGCCGACGGTCGGCGCGAACTTCGCCTCAGCCATCGCGCTCGGGGCCTTCGGCTACTCGCACTGGGGCTACGTGTTCTTCGGCGCGGGTTTCCTCTCGTGGATGAGCCTGGAAGCCACCTACCTCTACCACCTGCGTTCGAGTGAGCCCCTGCATCCCGAGCAGCGCCCGCTGCTCGGCATCCAGCTCGCACCGGCTTTTGTCGGCAGCTCGGCCTACCTCTCCTGCAACGGCGGTCAGATCGACATGGTCGTGCTCGGCCTGATCGGCTACGGCCTGCTCAACCTCTTCTTCATGGTGCGCCTCATGACCTGGGTCCTGCGCCTCGGCCTCTCGATGTCGCTCTGGGCCTTCTCTTTCGCCATGGCCTCCATGGTCAATGTCGGCTTCCGCCTCTCATGCGCCGCGCTCGACGATTCGTTCACCCTGCTTGGCCACCTCTTCGTCATACTCGGCACGACCGTCATCGCGCTGCTGATTGGCGAGACGTTCCTGCTCGTCATCACAAGCAGAAAGAAAAAGAGCCGCATCGCATGATGGGCTCTTTCTTTTCCCTTGGTTCACGCCTTTGCGCCGTACCACTCCGGACGGCGCAGCTTGAGCCAGGGGATTTTTTCTTGTTTGGCTTACATCCGCTGATGAGCGCGGCGGGAGATGACATCGAGCTGCTGCTGGCGCGTCAGGTCGATGAACTTCACGGCGTAGCCGGAGACGCGGATGGTGAAGTTCGCATACTCCGGTTTCTCCGGGTGCTCCATGCAGTCGATGAGCTTGTCCACGCCGAACACGTTGACGTTCAGATGATGTGCTCCCTGATTGAAGTAGCCATCCATCACGCGCACGAGCGTGGCGACGCGCTCGTCTTCCGTATGGCCGAGCGTCTCCGGCGCGATGGTCTGCGTGTTCGAGATGCCGTCGAGCGCGTACTCATACGGCAGCTTCGCGACGGAATTCAGTGAAGCCAGAAGGCCGTTCTGCTCGGCACCGTACGACGGGTTTGCGCCCGGCGCGAACGGCGTGTAGGCCTTGCGGCCGTCGGGCAGTGCGCCCGTGGCGCTGCCGTAGACGACGTTCGACGTGATGGTCAGAATGGACGTCGTCGCCTCCGAGTTGCGGTACGTGTGATGCTTGCGCAGCTTCGTCATGAAGGTCTTGAGCAGCCAGACTGCCATCTTGTCGGCGCGCGGGTCGTCGTTGCCGTACTTCGGGAAGTCACCCTCCACCTTGTAGTCGACGACGAGTCCCGATTCATCGCGGACGGTGGAAACCTTGGCGTACTTGATGGCGCAGAGCGAATCGACGACATGCGAGAAGCCCGCGATGCCCGTGGCAAAGGTCCGACGCACATCGGTGTCTATGAGGGCCATCTCAGCGGCCTCATAGTAGTATTTGTCGTGCATGTACTGGATGAGGTTCAGGATGTTCACGTAGAGCCCTGCCAGCCAGTCCATCATCAGGTCGAACTTGTGCATGACCTCATCGTAGTCGAGCACCTCCGATGTGATGGGCGCGTATTCCGGGCCGACCTGCATGTGCCTGCCGTCCTTCGTCAGGAATTTCTCGTCCTTGCCGCCGTTGATGGCGTAGAGCAGGCACTTAGCAAGGTTGGCACGCGCGCCAAAGAACTGCATCTCCTTGCCCGTCTGCGTGGCGGAGACGCAACAGCAGATGCTGTAGTCGTCGCCCCAGACCGGCTTCATGACGTCGTCGTTCTCATACTGGATGGAAGATGTCATGATGGAGATGCGAGCGGCGTACTTCTTGAAGTTGTCCGGCAGCGCCGAGGAGTAGAGCACCGTCAAGTTCGGCTCCGGAGACGGGCCCATGTTCTCGAGCGTGTGGAGGAAGCGGAAGTCATTGCGCGTGACCATGTGGCGGCCGTCCATGCCGATGCCCGCCATCTCGAGCGTCGCCCAGACCGGGTCGCCGGAGAACAGCTGATTGTACGAGGGGATGCGGGCGAACTTCACCATGCGGAACTTCAGCGTCAGGTGATCGATGAGCTCCTGCGCCTGCTCTTCCGTCAGCGTCCCCTCAGCGAGGTCGCGGCTGATGTAGATGTCGAGGAAGGTGGAGATGCGGCCGACGCTCATCGCTGCGCCGTTCTGCGTCTTGACCGCGGCCAGATAGCCGAAGTAGAGCCACTGGACGGCTTCCTTGGCATTCTTGGCCGGCGCCGAGATGTCGTAGCCGTAGATCTTGGCCATCTCCTTCATCTGCTTCAGCGCGCGGATCTGCTCTGCGATCTCCTCGCGCTGGCGGATGACATCGTCCGTCATGACACCGCAGCCGCAGTTGGCAAGGTCCTCGCTCTTCTTCTCGATGAGGAAATCGAGGCCGTAGAGCGCTACGCGGCGGTAATCGCCGACGATGCGGCCGCGGCCATAGGTATCCGGCAGGCCCGTGACGATGTGGCTATGACGCGCCTTGCGCATCTCCGGCGTATAGGCATCGAAAACGGCCTGATTGTGGGTCTTGTGGTACTCCGTGAAAATCTTGTGGAACTTGGGGTTCACCCGATAGCCGTACGTCGCAGCGGCCTCCTCCGCCATGCGGATGCCGCCGTACGGCATGAACGCACGCTTGAGCGGCTTGTCGGTCTGGAGACCGACCACCTGCTCCAGATCCTTCAGGGAATCATCGATGTAGCCGGGCCCATAGGAGGTCAGGCTCGAGACGACTTCCGTCTCACAGTCGAGCACGCCGCCCTTGGCGCGCTCCTCTTTCTGCAGCTCCTGCACGCGGCCCCAGAGCTTGTTGGTCGCCTCCGTCGGCCCGGCCAAGAAGCTCTCGTCGCCATCATACGGCGTGTAGTTGTTCTGGATGAAGTCCCGGACGTTCACATCGTCCGTCCACTTCGCACCCTTGAAACCTCTCCACGCAACGTCTCTATCCATTCCGTTCATCGCGGACCTCCCTTTCTATACTCTATACGTATCTCACGCATCATCGCTTCATCGACTTCATCTTACTACGTTTTGCGGCTCGATTCTTTGACGAAAATCAAACTCACCTGCACCGCGCTACACAGCACCCAATAGTTCTCTTGCCTTCTGCACGGCCTCTTCCGACGGGGGCTTCACGTCCTTGAGCTTGTTGGGGATGCCGAGTTCTTCCCACTTGTAGAGGCCCATGTTGTGGTACGGCAAGACCTCACGGCGCTCGACATTCGTCAGCGTGTCCAGGAAGTCCCGCGTGCGCTGCAGGGCGGCCGGATCATCGGTATAGCCGGGTACCAGCACCTGCCGGACCCAGATGGGCTTGTGGATCTCTGACAGGTAGTGGAACATGTCCAGGATATTCGCGTTAGGCTGACCCGTGAGCTCGCGGTGGGCCTCCGGGTCGATGTGCTTCACATCCACGAGCAGCAGGTCCGTCACCTCCATGAGCGACTTGAACTTGCGGAAAAACGGCTCCTGCCGCGTGAAGGGCTGTCCCGCCGTGTCGATGCAGGTGTTGATGCCCCGGAGTTTGGCCTTCTGGAACAGGTCGAGCAGGAAATCCAGCTGGAGCAAGGGCTCCCCGCCGCTGACCGTGATGCCGCCCTCCGGCCCCCAGTAAGGCCGGTAGCGCTCCGCCTGGTCCAGCAGATCATCCGCCGTCCGCAGCTCGCCGCCCTTTTTTGCATCCCAGGTATCCACATTGTGGCAGTAGAGGCAGCGCATCGCACAACCCTGCAAAAAGATGATGAAGCGCGTGCCCGGCCCATCAACCGAGCCAAACGTCTCGATGGAATGGACGCGACCCTCTATCATCATGCTTCCTTCTCCGGTAAGGCGTGCGCCAGTCGCTTGTAGTGCAGGAAATCATCCGCTTCGCCGAGCGCGCAGACTTCCTGCAGCGTGGCCAGACGGAAGCTCTCGACCTCATCTTCCTGGATCTTGACATCCTCCTTCGTAAAGTCGCCCCGGAATTCATAGATATCCACGAAGTAATTATTCTGCTCAGCCGGGCTGTCGCTGCGATAGGTGTGGATGCAGCGGCCCTGCTCCGGCGCAAAGTGGAGCCCAGTCTCCTCTGCGACTTCGCGAAGCACAGCCTGCTCCGACGTCTCACCAGCCCGGACGCCGCCGCCAGGGATCTCCCACTTGAGCGGGGCCCATTCCTTGTCGGCCTTGCGCTGCGTGATGAGGATGCGCCCCGCCGCATCGCGTATCAGGGCCAGCACCGTCAGATGGTAGTCGCCCGGCTTCATGTGCCAGTCATTGCGCAACATCTTGCGCCCCGTGACCTGCTTCTCACTGTCGTAAATATCCCAGAATTCCATGCGTGCACCTCTTTCGTCGATATATCACGCTTATTATACCACGGCCAATATCGCATCACCAGTTATGTTCGATGAAAATCCCGACTGCCTGACAAGAAACAATCGGGCTCATGCGACTCGATGACGCCGACGGCCTGCAGGTACGAGTAAATCGTCGTGGAGCCGACGAATCTCATGCCGCGCTTCTTGAGGTCCTTGGAGAGTGCATCCGAGAGCGGCGAAGTTGTCAGGCCGTATTCGTGCAGGACCTTTCCCTCCGTCCACTGCCAGAGATAGCGTGCAAAGCTGCCAAACTCCTGCTGGATACAGTGGAAGACGCGTGCATTCCCTATGGCCGCCTCGATCTTGCGGCGGTGCCGGATGATTGCAGCATCCTGCATCAACCGCTCGACGTCCTCTGCCGTGAATGCACAGACCTTCTCCAGATCAAAGTCCGCAAACGCCCGCCGGAACCCCTCGCGCTTATTGAGCACGCATTCCCACGAGAGCCCCGCCTGGAAGCATTCCAAGAGCAGCATTTCAAAGAGCTTGCCGTCATCATGCACAGGCCTCCCCCACTCCTCATCGTGATAGCGCACGTAGCGCTCATTCTTCGGATTGGCCCAGAAACAGCGGCATTTGCCGTCCGGCCATTCAGTCTTCTCCATACTCTCCTCCCAACCTGCTTACTCGCTTACTTGCATTTGCCTCATTTCAAGGTCTATTATACAATAGATACAACGCTAAAGCATCGAGCGGATTGCATCTTTTATAGGAGAAAGTTTTATGTCATCATCCCAGCTTTTACCATTTGCATCGGACTATATGGAAGGCGCGCATCCTGCCATCCTGAAGCGTCTAGCCGAGACGAACCGCACGCCCATGCCGGGCTATGGCACGGACGCCATCAGCGAAGCGGCGCGCGCGAAAATTCGGGCGGCCTGCCAGTGCCCGGAGGCCGATGTCTATTTTCTCGTCGGCGGCACGCAGACGAATGCGACGGTCATCGACGCGCTGCTTGCGTCGTATCAGGGTGTCGTCGCGGCGGATACGGGCCATATCAGCCTGCATGAGGCCGGTGCCATCGAGTTCGGCGGGCACAAGGTCTTGACGCTGCCGCACCACAGCGGCAAGCTGCGCCCCGAAGAGGTGAATGCCTATCTGACGGCCTTCGAGGCCGACGGCAACCGCGACCACATGGTCATGCCCGGCATGGTCTACATCTCCCATCCGACAGAGTACGGCACGCTCTACACGGCAGCGGAACTGCGCCGCTTGCATGAGATCTGCCAAGCCCACAAGATTCCGCTCTTCCTTGACGGCGCCCGTCTCGCCTACGCTCTCGCCTGTCCCGAGAACGAGGTGAGCCTGCCGCTCATCGCCGCCTGCTGCGATGCCTTCTACATTGGCGGCACGAAATGCGGCACGCTCTTCGGCGAGGCCGTCGTCTTCCCGCAAAAGGACCGCGCACCGCATTTCTTCACGATCATGAAACAGCACGGCGCCCTGCTCGCCAAGGGCTGGCTGCTCGGCCTGCAGTTTGACACCTTATTCACGGATGGCCTCTACGAGCATCTCGGGAGACCTGCCATCCAGGCGGCTGACACCATCCGGAACGCTCTGCAGCAATACGGCTACCACCTGTTCTTCAAGACGCCGACCAACCAGATCTTCGTCATCATGCCCAACGAACAGCTCGACCGACTCGCCAAAGAAGTCTCGTACAGCTTCTGGGAGCCGTACGACGAGAATCACACCGTCATCCGCCTGGCGACGAGCTGGGCCACGACGCCGGAAGAAACGCAACAGCTGCTCGCCGTCCTGGCTGAAACAGCCCGTTAAGCGAACCGCGTAACAAAAAATCCCTTGCTTCACCATTACGGGAAGCAAGGGATTTCTTATTAAGCTTAAGCCGTCTGGCTCTTGGCGCGGCGGCTCATGCAGAAGCCGATGAGGACGACGCCTGCGGCGAGGACGGCCTGGAGGGCGATGGCGGCCCAATCACCGAGAGTGCTCGTGAGCATCGTACCGAGGATCTTGTCGTGGGCGATCATAGAGCCCGCCGTCCACCCGAGGAGGCCGGCACCAGCGTAGAGCACGATGGGGAAGCGATCCATAATATTGCCGATGAGCGTGCTGCCGCCCACGATGATCGGGATGCTGATGAGGAAGCCGAAGACGACGAGCAGGAAGCTGCCGTGCGACGCGCCCGCAATGGCCAAGACATTGTCGACGCCCATCGCGGCATCAGCGATGATGATGGTCTTGACCGCGCCCATGAGGCTGTCCGACGCCGTAACATGCTCCTCTTTCTGCTCCGGCACGAGCAGCTTCACGGCAATCGGCAGGAGGATAAGGCCGCCGATGGCCTGCAGGTACGGGATGGTCAGGAGCCAGACCGCCACGAGCGTCATGACGAGTCGGATGATGACGGCACCGGCCGTGCCGATCAGGATGGCCTTCTTGCGCAGGTTCTCCGGCAGCTTATTCGCCGCCATCGCGATGACGACGGCATTGTCGCCGCCGAGCAGCAGGTCCATCAGGACGATCGTGCCAAGGGCCATCAAGAATTGCATCGATAAGATTTCCATGTTGTTAATTCCTCTCTCTTAAAATAATACACAGGCAACAAACAAAAAGAGACTTCCGCATGGTATCCGAGGAACCGGGTATCATGCGAAAGTCTCACCTATTACAGAAATTGTGTAACGCTGCCACCAGCCGCTCGCGCGGCATGCTTGTTGACGGCAACCGAAAGGTTACTCCCCTTCGCTATTCGTTTGTAGCATCAGTATAGCAGATGAAGGCACCTGCTGTCAATCTCAGAAATTATCCTTATTCGCCGCATAGACTTCGGGCAGGATGGCCGCCAGATTCGTGAATTCCTTGATATTGTGCGCAAAGAGACCCCGTGCGACCTCTAGCGGCACCGAAACGCCTTCCGGCAGAGCTTTGACGATCTCGCCCGCGCGCAGCGCATAGCCGATCCAGAAGCGTGAAGCAAACAGGATGCCATCCTGATACGGGAACCACTTGTGCGTCATGGCTGCCGCACAATCACCCGCCCCAATGGCGCAGACGAGAGACTGACAGGTCGCAGAGCCCAGGACGGATTCATCGAATCCAAAATCGCGCGGGCGCTTGAACTGCAAATGGAGGAAAGACGGCCCGTTCCCGATGTCTTCCATGATGTAATGGTCGACGCCCCAGGTCTTCTGCGCAACGGGAACCACGGGGTCACAGACATAGGCGGCTTTATCCGCACGCGCAAAATAATGGTCTTCCGTGTCCCAGATCTTGTAGCGCAGGTCAGAGCCCACGCTGTGCCATGGAAACCACCAGTCCATCATCTCGCCGGTCACGTCAGGCATATACGTCTCATTGCAGACAAAGCCCGTCCCGTCCGCTGTCACACCATAGCCGACCTGACAGAATTCCTTATCCGTCCCCTGCAGGAAGCGGTCCTTCTCCTCAAAAGGAATCACTGGCACAGCAGACGGCTCTTCAACCAAAGCGAGCTTCTCAGGCGGAACCTCCGCCATCTTCCGCTCAAACAGAGGATAGTACGGCAGGGCCTTTTCCTCTTTGCTCACGCCCACCTTTTTCCCAGTATATAGCGACATAAACGGACCACCTTTCTTGTTCTACCACTCAACTTATGATACGATTGTATCACAGTGAATATGCCGAAACCACCCGTTCACGAGATGTAGAACAGAAAGGCTAAATAATGTATCACATCGCAAATGACCCGCGCGCCAAAAAATCAGCGGCGCTCATCGCTGAAAGCGTCCTGACCTTATCACAAGAAACACCTGCCGACCGGCTTTCCATCGCTTCCATCCAGCGTGCTTCTTCCGTCAGCCGCAGCACCTTTTACCGGCTCTTCGACACACCGGTGGACGTGCTTCTCTGGCAGGTCGACCAGCTCTTTGACGATTTTGCCCGCCAAGTACCACAGAAAAAGAACCAGAAAGATATCTTGTTTTCCTTTTTCTGCTCCATCATGGAGCACGCGGATCTGCTTGTCGCGCTCGAGAACTGCAATCGACTGGATGCACTGGCTCAATGCCATCGGCGCTATTTCCAGCAGATGGGCTCCGTATTCGGCATTCCGACGGACCATGCAGACGGCGGGCAGGAATACCTCATTGACATCATGAGCTACCTGCTGCCCGTCGCCATCTCGACCTGGATTCATCGCGGACAGAGCGATACACCTGCGGAAGTCTATCGCTACTTCTGGCAAAGCCTCCGGATCATTGCTGAACTCAATTCACTATGAGATTGTCAGATGACAAAATATCCTTTTTCCTGCAGGACAGTCATCGCCTTTGCGAAGTTCTCTTCCTTGACCAAGATGTAGTCCGTGTTATAGGTAGAGACGGCAAAAATCCCAATCTTGTTCTCGGCGAGGATCGTAGAAAGTTTGGATAGGATGCCGATGAGCGAGAAATCCAGCGTGCCCTCGATGCGGAAGGCCCGCCAGCCATCTTCGCGCGCCGTCGTCTGAGATGGCGTGTCCTCGGTCTTGCAGACCAGCGAGAGTTCTTCGTCCGTCTTGGCGAGGAAAAAGAAGTCTGATTTTTCATTCACTTTGTCCATCGCATCCAGCTTGCATACCGTCAGCGGAAAATCGATCTTTTTCAGTTCCATATATCCCCTCCTCAAAGGCGCTGCTCTACGGCGCGTACGGCGTGGCGCACGCAGTCGTCGCAGGAACAGAGCATCTTGCCCGTCTCGATGCCCTTGAGGTCCTTGCAGATGGTGGCACCGGCTTTTTCCTCGAACTCGTGCAGGATATCGCGCATGATAGCTGCCGTTGGCTTGTCGCTCTTGCCCATGAGCCCCATGACCATGCCAGCGCCACAGAGTGCGCCGCACGTCGCCTCCGTGCAGCCCATGCCCATGCCGAACCCCGAGCCAAGTGCCCGGAGCTCTTCTTCGGATTTGCCGAGCTCCTCTGCAAAAGCCAGCAGCACCGCCTGCGCGCAGTTGCAGTCCTTGTGTTTATACGCCACAGCCCGTTCTGCTCGATTATCGCGATTTTTCATTTCCATGATGATGTTCACCTATTTCTTCTTGAATGTATTTCTTTCATTATACGCTATCTTCATCCACTTGCAAACAGGTCTACCTACGGCATTTCCCGCAATGGCTGCAGCCATTGCAGATGCGCCGGCTTCCGCATTGCTTGCAGTGGGGACCGTCGTATACAGGCTGATAGCAGTCCGATGGTTGCAAGGGAAAGCCGAGCGGCGTCTTCAACTTGAAGCGCGGCAGATGGCCGAAACTGAGACCAGAACGATAGGCCTGCTCCGCTTGGCACTGCTTGCTCCGGATGAAATACGAGCGTCCATCCTTGACGAAATGCGTTCCTGTCTCGATGAATGAGAACGCAATCCGGTATGTAAGGCATTCATCATGCAGCTGTTTGACCCATTCGTAATGACAAGGCCGTGCGCCGTCGTAATTCTCGCCGCCGCAGATGACCTGCTCAATCGCGCCATTCTGCAGATAAGGCATTAGGGATACTGGGCCAATCAGCGGCGCACACATGACGCCCTTATGCTTGGCGGGAACATCCAGTAAAACAGGCATGCGCCTATCGGCCATCGCCTGATTCTCACAGGTGACATTGAGCCAGACATTCTCCCAGCCCTCACCCCAGTCAGACGGCAGATGCGCGCGGATGCGCTCCGGACGCTTCGTCAGCAGAAAGAAGATGACATCAGGCCGCTGGTACATGATGTTCCAAGCTTCTTCACGCCATTCATCCGCCTCCGCCAGAAAAAAGTCCGAGGTCATGCAGACGCGAATGAGCTCACCGGATTGCACGCGATACCGTCCACTCCGATCCCGCTGCAGTGGGTAATCAAACGTTCCAGTACGATAAATCCGGCTGCCGTCCCGCCCACGTTGCCGGTCAAGGAAGTACATATAGCAATTGGCACAGCCGGGGCTGACACGCACGCAGCCATGCCAAGGATTCCAGATATCATGCATGCTCTTGCTCCAATCCAATCATCTCATCTCGCGTCATTGCCATCATAGTTCGAACATGTCACGCCTTCGCAGTGAAAGATATTGTTTCTCATTGCGCAGGATCTTGGATTTTTCATAATCCATATCAGCTAGGAGGAGTTCTTCTTCCACGCCTGCTAAAGCTGCCAAAGTCCCATCCGGTGCAGCAACCAGGCTCTGACCACAAAAATCCATGACACCCTCGCGGCCGGTGCGATTGACCATGACCGTGTAGAAACTGTTTTGGAATGCGGGAATGCGGAGTTCCCATTGGAATACCTCTAGCGGCTCTGTCGTTTCGTTGGCAACAGCAGTGATAGCCACGTCTGCCCCCTTGAGCGCCAGTGTCCGAAAGCTTTCGGGATAATGCCGATCAAAGCAGACAATGAGGCCGATGTTCCCAGCAGATGTCGGCACAACGATAAAACCATCATCTCCCGGTGTGAAATAATCTTGTTCGTAAAAATGCGGTGCTCGAACGATGTGATTCTTCCTGGCAATTGCTTTAATGCCGCCCGTTTCATCGATGACCATCATCGTAGAATAGATCTGCGCGTCCCAAGTCAGCGTTAGCGAAAATACCCCGATGATCCCTTCGTTCCGACAGGCATGGCAAAATCCCTTGATATAGGGATGGTCCAGTGCAATAGCGATATTTTCCTTAGGAAGTCCCGCATATTGAGGGGTATATTCGCTAAGCTGACCCTCTGGAAAGCAGACCAATTGAGCACCTGCCAGCTTTGCTTTGTGCAAGTACAGCAGAGCCTTATGATAATTCTCCTCCATGTCTTTTGTCAAGTGCAGCTGCGCGCAGGCAATACGGATCATGATTTCTCTCCTTCGTTCCAAGATAACATCAATCCAGAGCCGGCTGAGGCTTGTCCTTGTGCAGGCTCACTGCTGCGCCTATGAGCAGCAGGAATACACCGAGCAGAATGCGGCCGGTAATCGCTTCATTGAGGAAAATCAGGGCCATGAACGGGCTCAGGGCCGGCTTGATGAAATACGTCAGACTGCCGATGAAGGTCGATCCCGTCTCCATTGCCTTGAACCAGAAAATATACCCGTCCAGTGTGACGCCGAAGACCAGCAGCAGGACCCAGCCGATATTCTCGACGGTATAGCCGCCGAAAAGGCTGACCTCTGCAAAATCAGGCAAGCCCATCTGCACGAGCCATGCTGCAACGGCGTGGATGTGCGTACAGCAAGCCAAGAGGAAAAGCTGTACACCACCTGCCAGGAAACTCCCTGCCGTCGCCATGGCGCGGCCCAGTTCGTCGAGCATCTTCTTGCCGATGACAGCGTAGAAGCTGTAACAGAAAATAGTGAAGAACAGCAGCAGCAAGCCGATGGGGGCCATCGTCATCTTCATCGGATTCACCAGGACAAATACCGCGCCGGAATCATGAACGCATCCTCTCGCGAAGATACGCAATGAAGCGTTCGGTCACGCCTGTCAATTCCGTCTGGCGATGCCAGAGAACGGCGACGCCGGATGTGGGACTGTCTTCGATGAGGATTGCTGTGAGATTGCGGCCACGCAATGCATGGCAGGCTGAGGTCGGCAAGATGGCGGCACCGAGATTGTGCTCGACCATGGCTACGGCATTGGCCAGCGGCGAGAAGGCGCAGGTAATGCGGCATGGAAGTTCCTTTTCTGCAAACCAGCCGGAGCGCTGTATCGGCACCATGAGCTCTTCCTGGCTGAGCTCTTCCCAGGTAACGAAGTGCTTTGCCTGGACAGCCAGTCGATGTGAGGGATGCATGAGCACCATCCATTGCTCATCCAGCAGATGGATGGCTTCGTAAAGATTGGCGTCGTATGGCTCGCGGATCAGCGCGATATCGACGAGATGTTTCGCGAGCCGCTCCATGACATCGGTGGAGTTACCCGACCACATATTGTATTTCACGTCGGGATACTGTGCCCGGAATCCCTCAATCCAGGTGGGCAGGTAGATCATGCCGACCGTCTCGATGGCACCGAGGTACAACGTCCCCGAAAGCCCCGACTTCATATCGAGCAGCTGGGTGGCCGTCTTATCCGCCAAATCCGTGATGTGCAGAGCCTGTTGGCGCAGGAACCGCCCTTCATCCGTGATGTGCAGCCGCTTTTTCTCGCGGACGAAAAGTGTCACGCCGAGCTCCTGCTCTAATGCATGGAGCTGCCGCGTCAGATGCGGCTGCGCAATATGGAGCTCAGCCGCTGCTCGGGTGATGTTCTCATACTCCGCGATTTTCAGGAAATTCCGCAATACCTTGATGTCCATGGACACCACCGCGGGATGTGTTGACGAGGATCAGATCCCGATTGGCCTTGGCGAAGACTGCCGCATTGAACATGTGCTTCGTGCTGTCCGTCAGCGGAACATGGATGCTGACAAAATCAACTGCCGCGACCAATCCTGAGACTGTCTCGATTTTCTGAAATCCAAGTGCCCTGCAAGCTTCTGCCGAGAGAAATGGGTCGTAGACAAAAATCTCGCAGTGAAAAGCTGCCCGCGCGATATCCGCGACGAGTTGGGCAATCTGACCGCCGCCGACCAGGCCGAGTTTCTTGCCCGAGAGCTCAAGGCCGACCGTATCAGGCAGCCCAAACATCTGGAATTTTCCCGCCTGCAGGCCGCGGTCGAGGAACTTCATCTTGCGCGCCATCGCGAGCATGAAGACGATGGCCAGTTCAGCGACCGACTGCGCATTGCCGCCCTTCGTGCGCTTGACCGAGATCCCGTACTCCTTCGCCGCCTCAACATCGATGCGGTCCAGCCCCACGCCGTGCATCTGGATAGCCGGCAGCGCTTTGCCCGGCTGATGACTTCGCGCGGACAGTACTGCTGTCGCACGATGATGGCATCGAGCTCTTCCGGATGGTCAAAATTGTCGACGAGATTGACATGGCGGCGCAGCCGCGCCACAGCCGAATCACAGATATGATCGTGAAGATATACATTGGGTATCATATGGCACTCTCCTCAATTTCCTTATACAGATCACTACTCAGATCACTCAGATATCTTGTATTCTACTTTGCTTCAGTTCATACGTCTAATACTTTATCTCAGTATGTTCATGCCAATCTTGTATGAACATACAAGAACTATGCAAAAACGGAGCGCAAGATTCGCGCCGATGCACGAATCTTGCGCTCCGTTTTCCATGAGGAATTGAGGAGCCATGAAGAAGATGCCGTATTTTCTTGTTTCGATTCATCACAGATGACGCAGGAAGTCCTTGAGCGCCTCTTGCACGGTGAGCAGAAGCTCGCTGCCGTTTGCCAATATCTTTACGCAAAGATTCCCCTCCCCGAAACAGGTCAAGCCAGCTTGGCAATCGTGTTCTGCAACCGTTGCATGCAGATAATCGCGTAACGCCTCTTCGCTCACCGGGAAATGGCAGAGGAGATAATTGCCAAGGTGAGTATAGCCTTCGTATTGGGTGAAGCCCTCACAGTCCACATCGTCTTCCTGCGGAGCAAAGCGGAAATTGTCGGCATAGATGAGATTACCGCCCGATTTGATGCGCACACGGGAACGGTAGAGTCGATAGGCGAATCGCTCGCCGCGGGCAGCACGGCCACAGGCCAGGATATCGGAATAGAACAAACGACTCGTCTCATCGGCCAGTTCGATGGTGAACGCACTGCGAAAAGCCGAATCGGCAAAAGGCAGGACCGGCAGCGGCGCATAGAACAGCATGGCATCACGGCCCACCGTGACCACACCCTCACGGATGGCCTCACCCTCCGCCATCTGATGGATTTTCTCGTAAGACTGCGATAGGAACTCGGCTTTCACGCCAGGCTCCAAGGTGATTGCAATGGACTGCCTATCGCCCGCCATAAGGCCAGCCGATACCTTGACGACCATGATCTGCAGGAATCCATCTTGATGAAAAGGATGCAGGACTTTAAAAGGAGCGGTGAAGGACAGATGACACATCTTGCCCGGCGCAAGCACCAAGGACAGCTCCGACGTCCGCCCAAAGGGATTTGCTTGCATCATCCTTCACCATTCCCATCATGGACCTCATGAACACCATGAGCGTCTTCCAGCAGGACATTGTGGCGAATCCAGGCAATGATCTCAGGCACGCCCTCTTTCTTCATGAGATTCGTGAACAGAAATGGCCGCGATCCGCGCATCTTCTTAGAGTCGCGCTCCATGATGCTGAGGTCAGCACCGACATAGGAGGCTAAATCCTTCTTGTTGATGACGAGCAGGTCGGAACGCGTGATGCCAGGGCCGCCCTTGCGCGGAATCTTGTCGCCTTCCGATACATCGATGACAAAGATTGTGGCATCGGCCAGTTCCGGGCTGAAGGTCGCTGAGAGGTTGTCGCCGCCGCTCTCGATAAAGACAATCTGTGTATCGGGAAAGCGTTCGGTTAGCTCTTCTACCGCTTCAAGGTTCATGGACGCATCTTCCCGGATGGCCGTATGCGGGCATCCACCCGTTTCGACTCCAAGAATGCGTTCCTTCGGCATCGCCGAGTGCTTAACGAGGAATTCAGCATCCTCTTTCGTGTAGATATCATTTGTCACGACACAGATGCTGTAATGCGGGCAGAGCGCGCGGGTCAGTGCCTCAATGAGAGCAGTCTTACCGGAGCCGACCGGACCGGCCACGCCGATTTTCACATAGGACATAGGGAACCTTCTTTCTCTTGCTTGCTCATATCTTAATACTCTAGTAGGATTCAGGACATATAGAGTCGGGAATAGAGGACTTCATGCTGCATGGCTCGGATGTCAAGGCCCGGTGAGGAAAGGCAGAGGTCATCCGCATCGGCCGCCAGGGCCATGTCAATATACGTACTATAACGTTTGCGAAACGATGCCACAAGGCGCGCGCCATCCGTCTGTGACAGCGGGATGAGTTTGACACAGGTATTCGTCAGGGCTGAGAGCTGTGCGTAGAGATAGTGCTGCAGAGCCGCGCGCTCTGGCAGGCCCAATGCTGCCGCGAGCGCGCCATAGCAGACGGGATGGGAGGACGACTGCTCAGCAGCCTTCACATAATCGCCAAAGCGCGAGTCAAACGGCAGACCAATCTTCATGGCATTCTTGGCAAGGCGCCGTCCTAGCTTCTGCAGAGCCTCGCGCGGTTCGCGCGGCACGCGCGCCGCGCGGACTTCTTCCTCAAGAGCCTGCAGCCTTTCAATACCATCCGGTTTAGGGAAAGCTTCATAGGCCAGGCGAGCTGACAGCAGTTCTCCGTAGAGGAAGCTGCCCGAGAAATACGCCTGCAGCCATTTTCCTGCTGTTGCTGCATCGTGCACGAGCCCTTGCTGCACATACGTCTCAAGCCCATACGAGTGTGCATATGCCCCGATGGGGAACAGTGCATCATTGAGTTCGAGCAGTAGGAAGAGCGCTTCTTCCTCTGCGAGCGCGCGGGACTCAGGCATGATTTCCCTCCCCCTCCGCAGAAGCGGCACCACCATTGCGATGCGAAGAGGCATGATGATGCGTGCCGGACAAGAGCTTCAGGCGGCATCGTTCCTCGAGCTTGATCTCCTTTTTCTCATAGGGCACCTGAAGTTTATGGAAGAGGTCTTCCATGGCTGCATCATATAAGACAGCAAAATACAGGCAGCCAGATGCGGGACCTTCCACTTCATAGAGCGGTGCATGCCGGTTGCCGACTTCATAACAGAAACGGGCAATTGCTGCGTTCCCCTCCGGCCTTGCCAAAAGCGACAGCACTGGCAGGATCTCGACTGCTACGACCGTGTCCCCGTCCTCGAGCAGGACATCGCCATCGTGCAGGCCGCGCAATTGCGCTTCTGGTGAGAGACGCAGGGCGATGTCACGCCCGCCGCGCGTCGTCCGGCGCAATAGATGCTTCTGCGCATCCGCATAGTCGAGCTGCAATGGATCGACTGCTTTCCCAGCATACGCCGCATCGGACAGCGTACCACATACATGCGTGAGAATCATACTATCTCTCCTTTTACTTTTAACTTTCGCAATGCAATCAGAACAGATGATAGAGCTGAGACAGTGGCAGCTGCTCTGCTGGCTTGCTCGTGATCTTCGCGCCATCGACGCGGACTTCATATGTCTCTGGATTGACGGTGATGGATGGCGTCTTGTCGTTGAAATGCATGTCCTTCTTCGTGATGTCACGGCAATGCGAGACAGGACGTACCTGCTTCATGAGGCCCAGTCTTTCCTTGATATTGGCGTCATAAGCCGCCTTTGATACAAAGGTGATGCAGGTATCATGACGCGCACCAGCTGCCGCACCGAACATTGGGCGGTAAAAGACGGGCTCTGGCGTCGGGATGGAGGCATTCGGGTCCCCCATCTTCGAAGCGATGATGAAACCACCCTTGATGATGAGCTCTGGGCGCACGCCGAAGAAAGCAGGATTCCAAAGCACGAGATCGGCCAGCTTGCCCTTTTCAATGGAGCCGACTTCTGCCGAGAGGCCGTGCGTGATGGCCGGGTTGATGGTATATTTCGAAAGATAGCGGAGGATGCGGAAATTATCGTTCTCGCCCAATTCCTCCGAAAGGCGGCCGCGCTCCTTCTTCATCTTATCCGCCGTCTGCCACGTGCGCACGATGACTTCACCGACGCGGCCCATGGCCTGCGAATCGGAGCTCATCATCGAGAAGATGCCCATGTCATGCAGGACGTCTTCCGCGGCAATCGTCTCAGGACGGATGCGCGAATCGGCAAAGGCCACGTCCTCGGGGATGCGGCTGTCGAGGTGATGGCATACCATGAGCATGTCAAGATGTTCATCGAGTGTGTTCTTGGTAAAAGGCATCGTCGGATTTGTCGACGATGGCAGGATGTTCTCAAAGCCTGCCGCCCGTATGATGTCCGGAGCATGGCCGCCGCCGGCCCCCTCCGTGTGATACGTGTGGATGGTCCGACCGCCGATGGCATCGAGCGTGTCCTCGACACAGCCTGCCTCATTGAGCGTGTCCGTATGGATGGCCGTCTGGACATCATAGGCATCCGATACGCGCAGGCAGGCATCGATGACGGCTGGCGTCGCGCCCCAGTCCTCGTGGATCTTGAGGCCCATCGCGCCTGCTTCAATCTGCTCAGCAAGCGGTGGCAGACTTGAGCAGTTGCCCTTGCCGAGAAAGCCGAGGTTCATCGGATACGCATCGGCTGCCCGCAACATCTCTCGGAGATTCCAAGGCCCTGGCGTGCAGGTCGTAGCATTCGTGCCGTCAGCTGGCCCCGTGCCGCCACCGATCATCGTCGTGATGCCGCTGTAAAGCGCCGTATCGATCTGCTGCGGACTGATGAAATGGATGTGGGTATCGAGTCCGCCTGGCGTCACGATGAGTCCCTCAGCGGCCAGTGCTTCCGTCGATGCACCGACTGTCAGTCCCGGCGTCACGCCTTCCATGATATCGGGATTGCCCGCCTTGCCAAGGCCGACAATGCGGCCGTCCTTGATGCCGATATCCGCCTTGACAATCCCCTGCACAGGGTCCATGACGATGGCATTCGTCAGGACGAGGTCCAGTGCACCGCCAACGCTCGTGATCTCCGAGGCCTGTCCCATGCCGTCACGCAGCGTCTTGCCTCCACCAAACTTTGCTTCATCGCCGTAGCTCGTATAATCCTTCTCGATCTCGAGCACGAGGTCAGTATCCGCCAGTCGCACCTTGTCGCCTGTCGTCGGGCCATACATCGCCGCGTACTTTTCCCGGCTGATCGTGTAACTCATCAGACATCGCCCTCCTTCTTTTTTCGATTCTCCGTCTCCACATCGGCTGCTCCGGCAAAGCCGCGTTCTTTCGCATGGCGCAGGGCTTCCGCGCGCTCAAAGTCACCAGCCGGCCCCATTGTCAGGCCATTGAAGCCGAAGCAGCGATTCCTACCGCGCAGCGAGACGAGCGCAACAGTCTTCTGCTCGCCCGGCTCAAAGCGCACGGATGTGCCGGACGGGATATCGAGGCGCATGCCGAATGCCTCCCCGCGCGCAAAGCTCAAGCAACGGTTCACCTCAAAGAAGTGATAATGTGCGCCGACCTGAACGGGGCGGTCGCCGAGATTCGTGACGACAAGTTTCCGGACCGTCCGCCCGGCATTGAGTACGATGTCCCCTTCCTCCAAGAAGAATTCACCTGGTATCATGCACTGACCTTCTTTCTCCATTCATTGTTTTGACTCATTGGATTGGCTCATGTACGGTCACGAGCTTCGTTCCATCGGGGAACGTCGCCTCAATCTGTACGGAGGGAATCATCTCTGGTACGCCCTCCATGACATCTTCACGCGTGAGGATTTCCCGTCCTCTTGTCATGAGATCTGTGACGGTATGGCCGTCGCGGGCCATCTCCATGAGCTCCATGCTCAGATAAGCCACTGCTTCCGGATGATTGAGCTTTAGGCCTCTCGCCCTGCGCTCTTCTGCCAGCTTGCCCGCATAATGCAGCATGAGTTTCTCCATATCCTGCGGCGTCAATCGCATCGTGTCATCGGCTCCTTCCTATCTGTTATCATATATCCATGCTTCAGGATGCCAGCATATGCTGCTGGATCTCTTCTTTCTTCGCTTCTCCTGCCGCTACGTGCAGGACGATCTGTCCCTTGTCCATCACGTAGCATTCATCAGCCAGCTCCAGTGCAAAATCCAGATACTGCTCGACGAGCAGGATGGAAAGGCCTGTCTCTTTATTGATGGTGCGAATGGCGGCGCCGATTTCCTGGATGACAGACGGCTGGATGCCTTCCGTCGGCTCATCGAGCAGAAGAAGTTTCGGATGAGCAATGAGCGCGCGGGCAATGGCCAGTTGCTGCTGCTGACCACCGGAGAGATCCCCGCCCTTGCGCGGCAGGAATTTCTCGACAATCGGGAAAAGATGGAAAAGCTCTGACGGGTCCTGCTTCTTCCCGCCGCAGACTTCAAGACCAAGCCGCAGATTCTCGGCCACCGTCATCTGCGGGAAGATATCGCGTCCCTGTGGCACATAGCCGATACCGCAGCGCGCCCGTTCATACGGAGGCTTCTTCAAGAGCTCTTCACCAGAAAGCTCAATGCTGCCAGCCGGCGTCTTGACAACCCCCATGATGCTCTTGAGCGTTGTCGTCTTGCCGACGCCATTGCGACCGACAAGCGCGATGATCTTGCCATCCGGCACTGAAAGATTGATGTCGTGGAGTATCTCACTTTCTCCGTAATATGCTGTAAGCCCTTTGATCTCAAGCATGCTGCTCCTCCCCTCGTCCAAGGTAGACCTCCTGGACCTTCTTGTTCTGCATGACTTCATTCGCCGTCCCCTCCGTCAAGATGGCCCCTTCATGCATGACCGTCACATCGTCCGCGATGCTCTTGACGAAGTTCATATCGTGTTCGACGACGGCCACAGCACAACGGTCCTTGATTTCCTCGAGAATGCGTGCTGTCTTCTCCGTTTCTGCCTGTCCCATACCGGCGACCGGCTCGTCGAGCAGCAAGAGCTTCGGTTCCTCGACGAGAAGCATCGCAATCTCGAGCCACTGCTTCTCGCCGTGTGACAGGGATTTTGCGCGCTCCTTGCTCTTCTTGTCGAGACCGACGAGGTTCAGCACCTCGTAGATTTTCCGCGTATCAAGATAGCGCTTGCGCATGAACAACGAGCCGAACACACTCTTGTCGTGATTCAATGCAATGCGCATATTGTCGTAGACACTGAGGTTGACAAAAGTCGATGGAACTTGGAATTTGCGGCAGATTCCTTTCTTGACAATCTCGAATTCCTTCAACTTCAGGATGTTGCCGACTCCAGCGTAATCGACTTCACCAGCAGAAGGCTTCGTCTTGCCGCAGATGACGTCGAGCAATGTCGTCTTGCCCGCTCCGTTCGGACCGATGAAGAAGTGGATTTCATGCGGCGCAATAGAAGTCGTCACATCGTTGACGGCCTTGAAGCCGTCGAATTCAACGGATATGTGCTTGAGGCTCAAGAGCGCATCTGTGGCGCTCTCTTTGTTGCCAGAATGACGTATCATGATGCCATCTCCTTTCTCTTGCAGGTACGGCGTCTGCCACCGAAGAATGCAGGCATGACCGGCAGATAAGGCCGGGCCTTAGCATACAGAGCGGAACAGACCCCGACAAGTCCTTTCGGCATGAAGAGCACGACAAGGACAAAGAGCAGGCCGATGAAGTACAGCCACATATCAGGAGCAGTCTCACTGATGCCCGTCTTCATCGCATTGACGAGCAGTGCGCCGATGACCGCGCCGATGAGCGTCCCACGGCCGCCAACAGCCACCCAGATAACCATCTCGACCGAAAAGGCAATATCGAGCTCTTTCGGCGAGATCATGCCCGCAAAGAGCACGTACATCGCGCCGGCAATGCCCGTGATAATGGCAGAGATGCAGTAGACAAACGTCTTATAGCGGCTCGAATCGTATCCTGTGAAGTACGTGCGGTTCTCACCATCGCGGATGGCGATGAGGATCTTGCCGATGCCGCGGCTCATGAACCAAGTGCAGAAAACATACGTTACGACCAGCAATGCCACGGCAACATAATAGAAGGAAACGAGATTCATCGGGTTCTGGAGCTGGATGCCCAAAAGCGTCGTGAAGCCCGTGATGCCATTGCTGCCGCCCGTGTACGCCTGCATGCCGACAAAGATGGTCACGAAAGCCCAGGCCAGTGCCTGCGACAGGATGGAAAAGTAAACGCCCTTGATGCGGTTCTTGAAGGTGGAGAATCCTACAATGAAAGCTAAGAGCAGTGGCAGTGCAATGACCGCAAAGAAGGCGAACGGCGCAGATGCAAACGGCTTCCAGAATGCTGGCAGCTGCGTCAAGCCGCCCGTTACCATGAATTCCGGCAGCGAACTGCCACTGGCCACGAGCTTCAGATGCATCGCCATCGCATACGCGCCTAACCCGAAGAATACACCGTGACCGAGGCTCAGGATGCCCGTATAGCCCCAGATGAGGTCGATACCGAGCGCCACGATTGCATAGCAGAGGAATTTGCCGAGCAGGGTCAGGCGGAAGAGTGTCAGCACGAATGGCATCGTGAGCAGCGCCAAGACCAAGAGAATGAAGACAAGATTCTTCTTGTCCCGGAACCAATATTTGATACCCAAAGTACAAGGCCTCCTTTCTCAATCATCAAGAGAACGACTGCGCAGAGCGAAAAGCCCCTGTGGCTTTTTCTGCAGGAACAGGATGACGAGAAACAGCACTGCAGCTTTTGCAATAGATGCCGTGCTGCCGAATTCGAAGACTGTCCCTGCCACGCCGATGATCAGTGCCCCCGAGATGCAGCCAATCAGCTTGCCCACACCGCCGAGCACGACGACCATAAAGGTATCGACGATGTAGTTCTGCCCGAGCGTCGGGCCGATGGAGCCGAGCAGCGTCAAGGCGCAGCCCGCGATGCCCGCCAGACCGCTGCCGAGCGCAAACGTCAGGCAGTCAATGCGCTTCGAGCGAATACCTAGGCACTGTGCCATGTCACGGTTCTGGATGCAGGCCCGCATCTTGCGGCCAAAGTCCGTATAATAAAGGAAAGCCCAGACGCCGACGAGGCAGGCAAAAACAAGTGCCAGGATGAACAGGCGCTTGTAGGACATCGAGACGCCCAAGAGGGAGATGCTGCCACCGAGGAATGCCGGTGCCACGACATTGACGTTTGGTGCGCCAAAGATACTGCGCGCCAGCTGCTGCAGGATGAGGCTGACGCCCCAGGTTGCAAGCAGGCTGTCGGTTGGCCGACCGTAGAGCCTCCGGATGACAGTGACCTCCAGCGCCATGCCGAAAGCAGCCGCCACGAGGAAGGCAAGTACGATGGAAATGAAGAAATAACCGTCGCCGAGGACAGGCATCAGTAGCCCCTGCACGACATATGTCGTATAGGCACCGACCATGATGAATTCCCCGTGCGCCATATTGATGATGCCCATGAGGCCGAACGTGATGGCCAATCCCAGTGCTGCCAGCAATAGGATGGACGAAAGGCTCAGGCCATTGAATAAGATGGTAAGAATATCCATAAATGCCTCTCTTTTTCATAAATAAGTGCAGGATATGCGCTGCTGATGCCTCGCACCTCCTGCACTTCCCCTACGTCACACGCTTTACTGTGCTTCTGCACTCAGGCCTTTAGCCCAGTCATACGTCTTGAGGAATGGATCCGGCTTGATGGGGTCCGTCGCAAAGACTTCATCGATGAGGCCATTGCTTGTGACCTTGCCGATGCGCACGTATTTGTACAGATGCTGGTTGTCGCCATCAATCTTGACCGTGCCTTCCGGTGCATCGAAGCTGATGCCGCCAGCCGCCGCACGAACCTTGTCGACATCAAAGCTGCCAGCTTTCTCGACGGCAGCCTTCCAGAGGTAAACGGCGTCGTAAGCGGCTTCAATCGGATCATCCGTGACGCGGTCTTCGCCGTATGCTTTCTTATAGGCCGCGACGAACTTCTCGTTAGCCGGCGTCTTGGTCGTCTGGTAATAGTCCCACGAGACGAGGTCGCCAGCGATGTTCTCGGCACCGATGCCCTTGATTTCTTCTTCGGCAATCGAGAACGACATGACCGGGCATGCTTCTGCTGTTACGCCGGCATCTTTCAGCTGCTTGAAGAACGCCACGTTGGAGTCACCGTTCAACGTATTGACGATGACATCGGGGGTGGCGGCCTTGATTTTGCTGATAATCGTCGCGTAATCCGTATATCCCATCGGAGTGTACTCTTCGCCGACAACCTCACCACCCTCTGCGGCGAGCTGCGCCTTAATGATGCGGTTCGCTGTCTGAGGGAATACATAGTCGCTGCCGACGAGGAACATCTTCTTCCTGCCGTTCTTCAGCAAGTACTCGATAGCCGGTACAATCTGCTGATTCGGGGCAGCACCCATGTACATGATGTTTTTCGACTGCTCCATGCCTTCGTACTGGGTCGGGTACCACAGAAGACCGTTCGAGCCCTCCACGACTGGTTTCACTGCCTTGCGCGAAGCACTCGTCCAGCATCCAAAGATGGTCGCAACTTTATCATTCATCAGGAGTTTCTTGGCTTTTTCCGAGAAGATCTGCGGATCCGAGGCACCGTCTTCCTCGACAATCTCGATTTTCTTGCCCAAGACGCCGCCCTGATCATTGATTTCTTGGATAGCGAGTTTCTCGGCATCGCGTACAGACGTCTCACTGATCGCCATCGTACCGCTCAGGGAATGAAGCAGTCCGACTTTTACCGTATCGCCCGAAGCGTTGCTCGTATTGCCGCTCATGGCACTGTCTCCGCCACAGCCCGTGACTAGCAGACTTGAAGCCAGGAAAGAAATTCCCAGCAGTTTTTTCCACGTTCTCATATCCACACTTCGCTTTCTTGTTGAACTCATCTATAATTCCAACGGCGGCATTTTCTCGAGAAAATCTGTACCCAGTAAAACGAAGCGGGGCTCATGATCCGTGCCAATGCACTGAATCATGAGCCCCGTTGCTCAACTGGATATGGTCCTATTGTAAGGCTACCTGTATGTTTTGTCAACAGTCTATTGTATGTATACAATAGACAAAATGTTTATTTTTGCACGATATCAGCATAAAAAAACGATTTTTCTCAGCAGCATCTCACTATTCACCCATATTTATCTCATCAGATAAATATCCTGACAAAAATCCGCATGACGTCAGCCAGCCGACACCATGCGGAAATCTCCTAGTATTCAGTTCGTCAGCAGGGCATCCTGCATCTCATCGAGCATCGCCTTTGCCTGCTGCCAAGAATCGTCATGCGTACCCGCAGCAGAGGAGAGGTCATTGCTAGCCTGCTGGAGGAGCGGCCAGATGGCGTGCAAGTCATCCTGGCGCAAAAGGCACGCTTCTGCCTGCAGGAGCGTGAAATGCGCGCGCTCAACGGGCGTATTGCTGTCGAGCACCGCCAGAGAGGCGATGATACTGGCCTCGCTGTAGCGCCCGTCATGCATACATTTGCTAAAAAGCATCTCACTCGTATGGAGCGGTGTCTGATGCGCGTGGTTGTCGCGGATGGCGGTCTGCGTGATCCTGTACTGATCATCACTGATGACCGCCATCTCACGATATTTGAGGGCAATACGAGCCTTCAGGGCCGCCTGAGCGCGGACTGCCGAGCTCAGGCCGTTGTCGCCTCCATCTGTCACGACAGAGATAGGGGGTCTCACGGCGTCCCGTGGCTGTGCCGCAGCAGATGACGATGTGCTTCCAAGAGGCAGGCAGACGGCCAGCAATACCAGCACACCGCCTACCACCTTCCCTGCATTCAGCATTCCTTGAAGAGCTCGATGGACTCACCGCACGGGCCTACAGCAAAGGCAATGCGGACCGGGAACGGCGTCTCTGCGGGGATGGTCAGGTCAGTCGGCTCAACGGTGATCTTGTAACCTGCCTCGCGAATGGCCTTGACACAGGCGTCCGTGTCGTCGGTGGCCAGAGCGAAGTGGCGCACGGAGCCTTCGCTGTGGTTCTCGCCGCCCTTGGCAAAGATTTCGATGAGGCCGGCGCCGGTATCGAACATGATGCCAGCTTCCTCACCTTCACCCCAGCTGCGCTTCACGGGCAGGCCGAGGACTTCCTTGTAGAAGTGGATGGCCTCCTGGAATTCTGCCTGGCAGCTGCACTTGAGTGCAGCGTGATGTAATCCTTTGATCAATGACATGGAAAAGACCTCCTATTCCAGTACGATACACAACATTTCATCTATGTCCATACCATCTATCGCCATCACGATTTCCGGTACTCGACATCATTCTCTTCACACCAGTCGCGGGCGACCTGCATCAGATAATCCTGCTTGAAGGCCTCCCAGGCCGGCTTGAGCAGCAGATGGCGGACCTGATGGCGGAAGCGCGTCACGGCTCCTGCGCCCTGCAGGGCGGTGAGCAGGCGCTCTTTGACGTCCTCGCGCAGGCGCGATTCCGCGAACGCGCGCATCATCGCCGTCTCATCCTCGTCCATGACGTTCGGGATCGGGATGTAGTGCTCCCAGTCCTCTTCCATCGCGAAGGCGTGGTGCATGGCCTCTTCCTCGGCCATGTCGTCCGCCATCATGACGACCTTGCCCGCCCGGATGTCCACATAGCCCTGGCGCACATCCGACTGGGCAAAAGCCGCCGCTAAATCCTTTAAATCGACTTTCATGTTTAGGTCACCTTTCGTCTTACGCAATCTCTTGCTCCTATTATAGCAAATTTTAGCAAAAGAAACACCCATGCGCCAGGATATGGATATCCCAGTGCACGGGTGTTGGACATACTCAGTTAGGGTCGAACTTCTTGCTGGCATCCTGCAGGAGATGGTCGCGCAGTTCCTTGGACGCCGCAAAGTAATCGTGGACGGTCTGGCGGTCGTGATGCTCGACGGCTGTTATGACCTCGCCGAGAATAGCCTGCAACTGCCGCAGGTCGCTCGCGATGGCCTCGCCGTTCGTCATGCAGATGTCGGCCCACATGTCGGCATTCGACGAGGCGATGCGCGTCGTGTCGCGGAAGCCGCCGCCGATGAGCTTGATGCAGGATTCGCGGTCGTCGCCCGAGCGGTCGAGCAGCGTGACGAGTGCGGCGGCTGTGACATGCGGCACGTGGCTGATGACGGACGCGCAGCGGTCGTGCTTGGCGATGTCGAGCGTCGTGAAGTTCGCGCCCGTGTATTTGAGCACGCTCATGAGCTTCTCGTGGGCCTCCGGCGGTGCGCCCGTGTCCTCGACGATGACGTACGCTTTGCCGACGAAGAGGTCCTTCATCGCGGCATCGACGCCGCTCTTCTCGCGGCCCGTCATCGGATGGCCGGCGATGTAGTAGATATCTGGCGGCAGGATCTTCTGCAGGTGCTGCCAGATGTAGCCTTTCGTGCTGCCCGCATCGGTCAGGATGCAGCCCTTCTTGAGGTACGGCAGGATTTTCTCCACCATCGGCACAATCTGCAGCACAGGCGGACTCAGGAAGACGATGTCGGCATCGCGGACGACTGCCTCGATGTCGGCAGAAGCGTAGTCGACGGCTCCGAGCTCAACGGCCCGGTCCATCGAGGACTGATGGCGGCAGAGTCCCGTGATGTAGATGTCCTCGCCGAGCTTGTCCTTGAGGCAGAGCCCGAGCGAGCCGCCGATGAGTCCAACGCCGATGATGGCAAGCTTGAGGCGGCTCATAACGTGCGCCCCATGACGTCACAGATCTTGCCGAGCTCGCCCATCAGGGCGTTGAAGTTCTTCGGCGTGAGGCTCTGGTCGCCGTCGGAAAGCGCGACCTCCGGATGCGGGTGTACCTCGATGATCAGGCCGTCGCAGCCAGCGGCGACAGCGGCGCGCGCCATCGGGCGCACCATCTCCCAACGGCCCGTGCCATGGCTCGGGTCGACGATGATCGGCAGATGCGAGAGCTCCTTGATGGCTGCAACGGCGCTGAGGTCGAGCGTATTGCGCGTGAACGTCTCGTACGTGCGGATGCCGCGCTCACAGAAGATGACCTGCTCGTTGCCGCCCGCCATGATGTACTCCGCCGCATTGAGCCATTCGCTGATGGTCGCCGCAAGACCGCGCTTGAGCATGACCGGCTTCTTGGCCTTGCCGAGCGCCTTGAGGAGCTGGAAGTTCTGCATGTTGCGCGCGCCGACCTGGTAGATGTCGGCGTACTTGCCGACGAGCTCGATGTCATCCTTGTCGACGATTTCCGTGACGACCTTGAGGCCTTCTTCATCGGCTACCTCGCGCAGCATCTTGAGGCCCTCTTCAGCCAGGCCCTGGAAGTCGTACGGGCTCGTGCGCGGCTTGAACGCGCCGCCGCGCAGGAATTTCGCGCCGCCCGCCTTGACCGCCTTGGCGGCCTCGCGCAGCTGCTCGATGCTCTCGACCGAGCACGGACCCGCCATGACGACGACTTCCTTGCCGCCGATCTTGACGCCGTCGACATCGATGATCGTGTCCTCCGGATGAAAGTGGCGGCTGACGAGCTTGTATTTCTCCGTGATGCGCACGGTCTTCTCGACGCCCTCGAGCATGCTGACCTCGAGGTTGGCGATCTTCTTGCGGTCGCCGATAACGCCGATGATCGTGCAGTCCTCGCCCGTCGACAGGTGTGCCTTGAGGCCGACCTGCTGCAGGCGCTCTTCTACTTTCTGGATATTCTCTTTCGTAGCATCTGGTTTCATGACAATGATCATAATGAATTCCTCCTGACAATCCCCCGAAGAATAGAAAAAGCCCTCTACAGGGACGAGCCGATATACCCGTGGTACCACCCTGCTTGCTGATGCAAGCCTCTCACTTCGGATACTGACATATCCTAGCCTCTGATAACGGTGGCATTCCGGCGGGGCCTACTCTCTTCAGCCTGCTGCTCCTGAGTGTATTTCGTCCCCTCTCCCTGCGCTGTCACACCAGCCCAGCACTCTCTTCAAGGAAGTCTCAGGGATTACTTCTCTCATTCCTCGCATTTCACTTGATGTATATTACCATAACAGATTTGTTACAGAATGTCAACACATCATCGCCGAAATCGTCAAAAATTGTACAACAAAGACAAATCCCAGCACACAACCCTGTTTCCTTGTCAATCAGACGCGGACCATCGCAATCTCATCGCAGTTCGGGAATTTCGGGCAGTCGATGCATTCCTTCCAGACCTTGTGCGGCAGCTCTTCCTTCGTGATGGTCTGGAAACCGAGTTTCTGGAAGAAGCCCGGCTTGTAGGTCAGCGTGAAGTACTTCTCGACGCCGAGCGCATCGCCTTCCTCGATGAGGCGGCGGACAATCTCCGCGCCGATGCCCTGGCGCGTCAGCTCTGGCGAGACCGCCATCGTGCGGATCTCCGCCAGGCGGTCCCAGATGATGTGCAGGCCGCCGACGCCAGCCACCCTGCCCTCTTCATCGACCGCGACAATCATGTCGCGCAGAGTCTCATAGAGCGTGTTGCGCGAGCGCGCGAGCATGACGCCGTCCGTCGCATAATCGTTCACGAGATGGTATATCGCTTCAATATCGGCAAATGTTGCCTTTCTGTACTGCATCATTTCTCTGCTCCTTTACTCGATTCCTGCCCTGCAAGCGGCTCTGCACTCGGGCACACGGGCGCGAGCGGGCAGATATCGCAGGCGGGCTTTCGCGCCTTGCAGATCTTGCGGCCGTGCCAGATGAGCCAGTGGTGCGCATCCGACCACTTCTCCTTCGGGATGTTCTTCATGAGCCCCTGCTCCACGGCCAGCGGCGTGGAGCCCGTCGCGAGCTGCAGCCGGTTGGCGATGCGGAAGACGTGCGTATCGACCGCGATGGCCGGATGGTGGAAGGCCACACTCATGACGACATTGGCCGTCTTGCGCCCGACGCCCGGCAGCCTCTGCAAGGCCTCGAAATCGTCCGGCACCTCGCCGCCGAATTCCGTGCAGAGCATCTGGCAGGCCGCGAGGATGTTCTTCGCCTTATTGCGGAAGAGTCCGCAGTCGCGGATCTCGTTCTCGAGTGCGGGGAGCCCCATCGCCACGATATCCTCCGGCGACTTGACCTTGGCAAAGAGGCGCTTTGTCGTGACGTTGACGCGCTTATCGGTGCACTGCGCTGAAAGGATGACGGCGATCAGGAGTTCAAACGGGTTGCGGAAGATGAGCTCCGGCTTCGCCCCGCGGTACGTCTCCTCGAGGATGGCCAGCTGCTCATCTCGTATCTTCTTCGTTACACGCATAAAATCCACTTCCTGTTCTGCAAAAATGGCAAAAGGAAGGGCCCAATCCATGAATTGAGCCCTTTCCTGAGTTTCACGATTTTATTCCATTATAGCAGATTCCAGACGTCTGGCAAGTGACAGGTGCCTGTCATCCACCATTACAGTCCTCACGTCTATGAAAGCCATCAGTTCGTCAGGCTGCGGATTGGTGCAGGGATGCGGCCGCCGCGCGCGATGAACGCCTCGGAACTGTACTGGTTGCGCACCGGCACGATTGGGCAGTAGCCGAGCAGGCCGCCGAACTCGACCGTGTCGCCGACTTTCTTACCTGGGACGGGGATGACGCGGACGGCCGTCGTCTTGTTGTTGATCATGCCGATGGCCGCTTCATCTGCGATGATGCCCGAGATCGTCGCAGCCGACGTGTCGCCCTCGATAGCGATCATGTCGAGGCCGACCGAGCAGACGCAGGTCATCGCCTCGAGCTTCTCGATGGAGAGACTGCCTTCAGCAACCGCGTGGATCATGCCCTCATCCTCGCTGACCGGGATGAAAGCGCCCGAGAGGCCGCCGACATGCGAAGAAGCCATGAGGCCACCCTTCTTGACGGCATCGTTGAGCAGGGCGAGCGCCGCCGTCGTGCCCGGTGCGCCGCAGCTCTCGATGCCCATCTCCTCGATGATGCGCGCGACACTGTCGCCGACAGCCGGTGTCGGGGCCAGCGAGAGGTCGATGATGCCGAACGGCACGCCGAGACGCTTCGATGCCTCGCGCGCGACGAGCTGGCCGACGCGCGTAATCTTGAAGGCCGTGCGCTTGATCGTCTCCGCGATTTCCGTGAAGTCCGCGCCCTTGAGGTCTTCGAGCGCATGCTTGACGACGCCTGGGCCCGATACACCGACGCTGACGACCTTATCCGCCTCGCTGACGCCGTGGAACGCACCTGCCATGAAGGGGTTGTCGCCCGGCGCGTTGCAGAAGATGACGAGCTTCGCGCAGCCGAGCGCCTGCTGGTCGCGCGTGAGCTCTGCCGTGCGCTTGACGACTTCGCCCATCTCGCGCACGCAGTCCATGTTGATGCCCGTCTTCGTCGAGCCGAGGTTCACCGAAGAGCAGACGAGGTCCGTCGTCGCAAGCGCCTGCGGGATCGAGTTGATGAGCACGCGGTCGCCGTGCGTGAAGCCCTTCTCGACGAGGGCCGAGAAGCCGCCGATGAAGTTGATGCCGACTTCCTTGGCCGCACGGTCCATCGCCTCAGCGACCGGCACGTACGAGTCCGTCTTGCAGGCATCGGCTGCGATGGCGATTGGTGTGACGGAGACGCGCTTGTGGATGATGGGGATGCCGTATTCCGTCTCGATGTCCTCACCCGTCTTGACGAGAAATTCCGCCGACTTCGTGATCTTGTCGTACACGTTCTGGCAGAACTTGTCGATGTTCGGATGCGCGCAGTCGCGCAGCGAGATGCCCATCGTGATGGTACGGACATCGAGCTTATTTTCCGTAATCATGCGGTTTGTTTCTAAAATATCATCTATCGTTATCACAGAGCTCTTTTCCTCCTAAAAGTCATCAAAATCATCAAAGTCATCAAAAGTCAGTCCGGTATCCTTGACGTCCGTTCAGACGTTATGCATGACATTGAAGATGTCTTCATGCTGTGCCTTGATGTCGACATTGATCTCCTTGCCCTTCTCCTTGAGCGTCTTCTGCAGGTCTACGAGGTTGATCTTGCTCGCGCTGATCTCCGCGATCATGACCATGTTGAAGAAGCCATCCATGATGTTCTGATTGATATTGAGGATGTTGACATTATTCTCGGCGAGGATCTGGCTGACCATCGCGATGATGCCGACACGGTCTTTACCAACAACAGTTACTACCAGTTTCATTTACACATTTCTCCTTCATTGACCAGATGTATAACACCGTTTGCATCAGGTGGAACAATGTCCCCACACAAACTATTTTCTCCATTATAGCAAGGCTTCTTGAAAAAACCAATAGCTACAGTGAAAATTCTCGCCGTTTCATTCCTTCTATATACAAAAAAGGCGAAGAACACCGCGTCCTCCGTCTCATTTCGTGCTATTCCTTTATACGAGCCTCATCTGGCAAGATCATGCATTCCAGCTGATGACTTTGCCCAGAGCCTCTACATTTGCATAGGACTTGAATACGTGCTTCACAATCTTCTTCATAGAAAACCCTCCTGTCTTTTCACGACTTCATCTGTGATTTGATGATGTAATTACCATAGCACGATACCGATTCCACGTCAATACGAGCTAAAAAAGAAGTTTTCTTGAAAATTTTTTCTATTTTCGCGCATTAAAAAACAATGTACCGCAGCGTATGCTGCGGTACATTGTTTCAATTTTTCTGCAGAATAAAGCTTGTGCCGTCATCTGTGCTAATCGCATAGTCCGTCGAGGAGAGCAGGCCTTCGATGAACTTGCCGCGCAGGGCCTGATAGACAGCCGGACTGCCCTCGACTTCCGTCCAGTAGTGGCTGTGCACATCTGCCGTCTTGTCCCAGCGGAACGTCTCGGCCGTCTGGTCACGCATCATGTTAACGCCATCGCACGGCATGCCGTCGACGAGGTGCGTCGTCAGATACTGGAAGAGCTCGCCTGCCTCGGCATCGGCCGGTGCAGCCTGCTTCTTGCCTTCTTCATACGCCACTTCCTCGAGCACAGAGAGGCGCTCCGGATGGCCGAACAGGAGCTCCGTGACGAGCGCCGCGAGGCGATGCTCGACATCGGCGATGCTGTTCGAGAGCCAGCCGTGGATATTCGAGACGTCGATGATCGCATCGAGCGGCCGGTCCTCATGGCTGCAGTAGGCATCGAGTGCCTCGGCAGTGGCCCAGCCCTCCGCAGCCGCCCGCTCGGCGATGCGCGCAATGAGCTGCTCCTGCAGCTGGTTCTTGCCGTACACCATGAAGTGGATTGGCGCTAAAAACATACTCATGAAAAGACCTCCTGTATCGCAGCAACGCCATGGCAGGCATGGCGCTTGTTAACTTCAGTAAAGATTTCGTTAAGGGTTTGTAATGGCAGTTCGTATCATGTCCTGCCTGTTATTCTATCGGCAATGCACGCTTCTCGCCGTGACATCTGTTACACTTCGCCTCTTTTTTCGCATTCCATCGCGTTCTTTCTTGACCTCCTTAGAAGATTTCTTTATAATAAATATGTATTTCTGTCATAGATTGTGATTGATTTAAAGAACACGGTTCCCAAAGAATCGAAGAAATGAGGTATCATCTATGGATGCAATGAATGCGGTGGTCTCGGCCATCAACAACGTGCTGTGGTCGTACGTGCTCATCGTCGTGCTCGTCGGCTGCGGCATCTACTTCACGCTCTCCACGCATCTCGTGCAGCTGCGCATGCTGCCCGAGATGCTGCGCCTGCTGACGGAAGGCATCGGCAAAAAGACAGAGGGCGATGCGATAAGCTCCTTCCAGGCCTTCTGCGTCAGCACGGCCTCGCGCGTCGGCGTCGGCAACATCGCGGGCGTCGCGATTGCCATCGTCACGGGCGGCCCCGGCGCCGTCTTCTGGATGTGGGCCATCGCCTTCCTCGGCTGCGCGACAGGCTTCATCGAGAGCACACTCGCCCAGATCTACAAGCTGCCGCGCGGCAACGGCAAGTTCCACGGCGGCCCGGCCTACTACATCAAGAACGCCCTGCATCAGCCCGGTGTGGCCAAGCTCTTCGCCTTCCTGATCTCTGTGACGTTTGGCCTCATCTACGTATCCGTGCAGGCCAACACGATTGCGCTTTCGGCTCAGACGGCCTTCGGCATCGAGCCGATCTACTCCGCTGCCTTCCTCTGCGTACTGACCGCCCTCGTCATCTTTGGCGGCATGTCGCGCATCGCGAAGTTCACCGAGTTCCTCGTGCCCATCATGGCTGGCATCTACCTCCTGACGGCCTTCGCCATCATCGTGATCCACATCGATCAGGTCCCCGCCATGTTCGCCCTGATCCTCCACGATGCCTTCTCGCCGCAGGCAGCCGTTGGCGGCGGCCTCGGTACGGCCGTCATCACGGGCATCAAGCGCGGCCTGTTCTCCAACGAGGCCGGCGAGGGCTCCGTGCCAAATGCCGCGGCAACGGCCGATGTCTCGCACCCGATTAAGCAGGGTCTCGTCCAGTCCTTCGGCGTCTACGTCGACACCTGGATTGTCTGCTCCGCCACGGCCTTCATCGTCCTCTTGACGGGACAGTACACGATTGGCGGCGAGCTCACTGGCATCGCCCTCGCACAGGCATCGCTTGCGAGCATCTTCGGGCCGATGGCTCCTGCAGCCATCTCCATCCTGATCCTGATGTTTGCCTTCAGCTCGATCGTCGGCAACTACTACTACGGCGAGATCAACATCGCCTTCTTCGAGGGCAACACCAAGAAGTACCTGCTCCTCTTCCGCGCCGGCGTCGTGCTCATGGTCTTCTTCGGCTGCATGGCCGAGCTCGCGCTCGTCTGGAACCTCGCCGACCTCTTCATGGGCTTCCTTTGCCTGACCAACCTCTACGCCGTCCTGCGCCTCTCTAAATACGCGCGCATCGCCCTGTTTGACTACGTCAAGCAGAAGCGAGAAGGCCACAAGGAGCCGACCTTCGATCCCGCCATCTTGGGCGACGAAGACGGCGTCCACGCCTGGGGTGTAGACAAGATCAAATGATCCCGCGCACAAAAAGAGCTGCCACAGCAATGTGACAGCTCTTTTTTCATACCTGGTCTTCGCCCTTGAAGAACACCGACTTGCCGATGAACTCGCGCAGGATGGAGTTGTTCGGCACATCCTCCTCGTCGGGCAGGTCGAGGAAGTACTGGCAGAAGTCGAGCAGGCGCCGTGCCTTCGTGTACTCTGGCACATCCGGCGTCACGGCTTCGAGCATCGGCACGGCATAGCGGCGCAAGGCCGATAGCTCGTAGATCATCGCTGAGTTGAACATGACATCGGCTTCTTCCTGATACGGGAAGATGTACTTCTCCTCCCCTTGGCGCACATCCGGCCACTGTTTGAGCGTCTTCAGCGCGCTCGCACCGCGGAACTGATAGTCGCGCACGAGGCGGCGGATCAGGCGCGCATCGGTCGTCGGGATGCGGTTGTGCGCATCAATGTTGAGCTGGGTCAGCGCGCTGACGTAGATCTTGAACTTGTACTCGCGCGGGATGGCCGCCGTGAGTTTCTCGTTGAGGCCATGGATGCCCTCGACGATGATGGGCTGGCTCTTCTCGAGAGTCAGCGGCGTCTGCCCCTCCCACTCGCGCTCGCCCGTCTTGAAGTTGTAGCGCGGCAACACGACGCTCTCGCCCTTGAGCAGGGCGAACATATCCTTGTTGAAGAGGTCGACGTCAAGCGCTTCCAGGCACTCGTAGTCGTAAGCCCCCGCCGGCGTCTTCGGCGTGTCCTCGCGGTTGACGAAGTAATTGTCGAGTGAGATGGAGAACGGGCGCAGGCCCATGACCTGCATCTGAACGCGCAGGCGCTGCGCAAAGGAAGTCTTGCCCGACGAAGAAGGGCCCGCGATGAGGATCAGGCGCAGCTTCTGGCGGTGCTTGGCGATGTAGTCGGCAATCTCAGCGATGTGCTTCTCCTGCAGGGCCTCCGAGACGCGGATGACCTCGCTGATGCGGCCCGAGCGGATGGCGCGGTTGAGGTCCGTGACGTAGCGGCAGCGCAGGATGTTGGCCCAATTCTTCGCCTCGGTCAGCACCTCAGAGAGCTTCGGCTGCGGCACGGAAGGCGGCACTTTTCCCTTGCTCTTGAGGTCCGGCGTGCGCAGCAGGACACCCGACTCGAAGATGTCGAGCGCGAATTTGCTGAGGTGACCGGTCGAGCCGATCATCGCGCCGTAGAGGTAGTCGTAGTAGTCGCCGCAGCGGTAGATGCTGACCTTCGGCAGCTTAAGCGAGGCGATGAGGTTGGCCTTCTCGACCTGCTTCGTCTCCTTGAAGAGCTCGACGGCCGCTTCTCGTTCGAGCACCTCCTTGACGATGGGCCGGTCTTCCTCGACGATGCGGCGCATCTCCGCCTCGATGGCTTGGGCCATCGCCTCCGTCAGCTTCTTGCCCGGCACGCTGATCTCACAGTAGAGGCCGTTGTTGGCGCGGAACATGGCCGCAACCTCGGCCTCTGGATAGAGCTCGTGCACGGCCATGACGAGCAGGAATTCCACCGAGCGGCGGTAGATGATCCATCCCTCTTCGCTCTCGAGCTCGACGAACTCGATGGAGCGCGACTTGCCGACCGGCGTCTGCAGGTCGTGCAAGGTGTTGTCGAGCTTGACGGCAACGATGCGGCTCGCGTACTCCTGCTGATAATCCGCCGCGAGGTCGCGAGGCAGGACCTGCGGCAGGACATTCCTTTCCTTTCGTATCGTGACGAACATAGGATTACCCCCTTCTCTTGACGTCAGATGCAAAAAACCGGAACATGTGTTACTACTATTGTAGCACATGTTCCGGTTCAAATGTCAGTTCAATTGGCAGGAACGCCGTCCTTCACGCACGCTTACCTGAAGATCCAGAGTACGAACTGGTAGGCAACTGCGCCCATCACGGCCGTGCACGGGATCGTCAAGACCCAGGCCGTGACCATCTGCTGGGCAACGCCCCAGCGGACAGCGTTGACGCGCTTGGCCGTGCCGACGCCCATGATGGAGCCCGAGACGACATGCGTCGTCGAGACCGGCAGGTGCAGGAGCGTCGCCGAGAAGATGACGATGGACGAGTTGAGATCAGCTGCGAAGCCAGAGATTGGCTCGAGCTTGAATATCTTGCCGCCAATCGTCTTGATGATGCGCCAGCCGCCGACGGCCGTGCCGCAGGCCATCGCCGTCGCCGCGAGGACCTTGACGTACGTCGGGACCTCGAAGACGTCAATGTAGCCGCCCGAGAGCAGAGCCAGCGTGATGATACCCATCGACTTCTGCGCATCGTTCGAGCCGTGCGAGAAGGCCATCATCGCAGCCGAGAGGATTTGCATCTTCTTGAACTTGCCGTTGATGGCCGACGGACTGAACCGCCCGAAGATGCGGAAGAGCAGCGTCATGACGAGGCAGCCCGTCACGATGGCGATGATTGGCGAGGCGATCAGCGAGAGCACGATCTTGCCGATGCCGTAGAAATTCAGACCGTCCGAGCCGACGGAGACGAGCACGGCACCGATGACGCCGCCGACGAGTGCATGTGAGGAACTCGACGGCACGGCGAACCACCAGGTGATGAGGTTCCAGATGACGGCGCCCATCAAGGCCGCGATGATGACGTGCTCATCGACGTGCTGGGCCGACTTGACGATGTCCGCACCGATGGTCTTCGCGACGCCTGTACTGTACATCGCGCCGAGGAAGTTGAGGAATGCCGCCATGATGATGGCGTGGCTCGGATGCAGGGCACGCGTGGAGACCGATGTCGCAATGGCATTCGCCGTATCGTGGAAGCCATTGATGAAGTCAAACAGCAGTGCGAGCCCGATGACTGTAAAGATCAAGAGCTGGAGTTCAGGCATACTTCATTACCACTCCCCGGAGCATATCCGCGATCTTCTCGCAGTGGTCGAGCGTATTCTCGAGATTCTCGAGGATGTCCTTCCACTTGATGAGCTCGATCGGATCTTTTTCTTTGTCGAAGAGGTAGGCGACCTCATGGCGGTAGACGCGGTCGCCCTCACTCTCGAGGCGGCCGATCTTGTGCGTCGCCTCAAGGATCTGCGCCTGATTCTTGCGGATGTTCTTCAAGAGGGAGAACGCGCGGATGATTTCCTCTGTGCTCTCGATGAGCAGCTTCGTCAGTGTGACTGCGCCGCTCATCGCCTTGCCCGTGCGGTACATCACGATGCGCTGCAGCGTCCCCTGCAGATTGTCCACGCCATCGTCGAGGCCATTGGCCAGTGCGTAGATATCCTCGCGGTCAATCGGCGTGATGAAAGTCAGATTCAGCTTATCGATGATCTTATCGTTTACGGCATCGGCTGCGTGCTCGAGGTCAACAACTTCTTTCACCTTGTCAGCGGCCTTGCTGTAATCCAGCATGACTTCGTCCATCATGAGCGCACCCTGGTAGAAATACTGGGCGCTTTCCACGAACAAGTCAAAGAACTCGCTGTCCTTCTGCTTGAACTTAAACATCTTCTTCTGCGTCCTCCTAGATCATGAACGAAAACGAACCTATTGCATTGTAGTGCAGTGTTAACAAACCTTAACAATTAAACTATAACATCAATCACGGTACACATCAATAAAAACTTTTGACGCACGACGAAAAAGGCCCGGCATCCGTCATGGAAAACGGATGCCGGGCCTTGCTGTTTTCAGGCGTTGAGCGGCGGTATATCAGCCTTCTACGGCCTGCAGCGCCTTGAGGACCTTCGGGGCAATGCCCTTCATCTTCTCGGCCGAGACCGAGCAGGCAGCGATGCGAACGCCGAGCTTCAGCGGCACGGCGAAGATCAGGTCGTCGTGCAGCTTGTCGCAGACAGCCTGCGGGTCCTTAGCCGGCACGGCGAGGAAGAAGCCGCCCTTGTACGGCAGGGCGCCGAGGCCGCATGCCTTTGCCTCTTCCATGAAGAGGTTGCCGCGCTGCTGGATCATCTTGTAGTAATCATCGCGCTCTTTCTCGAACTGTGCGAGCGTGCTCTTGTCCTGCTGGATGCGCGTAAGCAGCGTCATCGCACCGCGGTTGATGTTCGACCACGTCGCGCGGCTCGTGTACTTATTGACTTCCTTGAACTCCGTGATGACTTCCTGGCTCGAGGAAACGGCGACGAGTGCGCCCGTGCGCTGGCCATAGGCCGTGTAGCCCTTCGACATCGAGAAGGCAAACATGACGAGGATGTTGCTCGGCAGATTGCCGAACTTCTTCATGAAGCGGCGCGTCTCATTCTTCTCGCCGGCGAAGTCGATGTAGGCGATATCGACGAGGATGCTCATCTTCTTGCCCTTGGCAGCGTACTTCTTCGCGAGGTCGAGGACATTGTCCCAGTCCTCCTCCGTCAGGCTGAAGCCCGTCGGATTGTGCGCCGGCGTGTTGATGATGGTCAGCAGGCTGTCCTGCTTTGCCATGATCGCATCGACCTTCTCGGTGAAGTCCTGGATATTGAAGTTGTTGTTCTCATCGAAGAGCTTGTAGTTCGTCAGATGCGAACCGCATTCGTTGCAGATGACGTTGTAGGTGCCCCAGAACCAATCGGCCGTCAGGACCTCATCGCCGCGCTCTGCGTAGTTGGCCACGGCGTGGTGGATGGCGCCCGTGCCGCCCGCCGTCGCGATGGCACCGAAGTAGCCCTCCGGCTTCTGGTCAGCAAACGTCAGGTCGATGACCGCATCGAGGTAGTCCGGCAGGCCCGGGATCGGTGCATAGCGTGCGTAATCTTCAATGGACAGGGAGCGGAAGACGCGCTCCATCGTCGGGATGCTCGCGAATTTGCCGTTCTCGTCCATCATGACACCCATCGTCGCATTCGTGACTTTATCGGCACCGTATTTCTCAGCGGCCTCACGGCAAGCTGCACTCGCACCAAAAATCGCATCCTTCAGTCTCTTGCTTGCAGCATGAGATGCTGCCATACTCGTCGTCATAGAATAACTCCCTTCGATACAAACCAATATCCATGTGATGAGTATATCATAAACGTTTTTCTTTCGCATGTCCAGAGAAAATACCGAACGTATACAATATTTTTCAACATTTCCCTACAATAGAGTGGCACCAACAAGAAAAGCCACCCCGAAGAAAGGGGCGGCTCCTTCTTGCTTATGCCTTAGCCGGGAAGAATTCGTCGTGGATGGCATTGACTGCTTCCTTGAGCTGCGAGCCCTTGACGAGGCAGGAAATGCTGATTTCCGACGTGCTGATGATGTCGATGTTGATCTGGGCCTTCGACAGTGCGCCAAACATGCGCGCTGCGATGCCCGGGTTGCCGAGCATGCCAGCGCCGACAATCGAGACCTTTGCGACATCCTCTTCGATGAGGACGGCAATCGCATTGAGCTTGTCTGCGACCTTGTCGACGACCTTCTTGGCCTGCGCGAGGTCATCCGTCGCGACCGTGAAGACCATATCCGTGACATTCTTCTCGATGTTGCGGATGCTCTGCACGATCATGTCGACATCGATGTTGGCCTCAGCGAGTGCCGAGAAAATCTCATGGGCAATGCCCGGCGTGTTCGGGATGCCCAGGACGGCAATCTTAGCTACCTTCTCATCGTGTGCGACACCGCGGATCACAAAATCCTTATCTTCCATCGTATAATCCTCCCTAATGATCGTGCCCGGTTTGTTCGTGAACGTCGAACGAACGTGAATCGGAATGTTGAAGTACTTGCCCATCTCGACGGAGCGCGGCTGCATGACGCCAGCGCCGAGGCGCGCCATCTCGAGCATCTCATAATACGTGATCTCCTTCATCTTGCGCGCGTTCTTGACGATGCGCGGGTCAGCGGAGTAGACGCCGTCGACATCCGTGTAGATCTCGCAGCTGTCCGCCTTGAGTGCGCCAGCCAGTGCGACGGCCGACGTATCCGAGCCGCCGCGTCCGAGCGTCACGAGGTCGCCGATCTCGTCAGCGCCCTGGAACCCAGCGACGACGACGATATTGCCCTTGTCGAGCTCTTCATGGACGCGCTTCGGCTGGATGTCCTTGATGCGGCCCTTCGTGTGCACGGAGTCCGTGCGCATGCCCGCCATCGGCCCCGTCAGGGAAATGGCCGGCTGGCCGAGCGACTTGAAGGCCATCGCGAGCAGTGCGATGGAGACCTGCTCGCCCGTCGTCAGCAGCATGTCCATCTCGCGCGCGTACTGGTACGGGTCCTTCGTGATGCCATTGGCCAAGGTGATGAGGTCATCCGTCGTGTCGCCCATCGCGGATACGACCATGACAATCTGGTCGCCCGGCTGCTTCTCACTGAGGACTCTCTTCGCTACGTTCATGATTTTTTCTGTGGTAGCGACCGAGCTGCCACCGAATTTCTTTACAATAAGCGCCATGTTTCTCCCCCTAAACAGATACCGGCGCATCCGCCACAAACGGACAACGCGGGTGTTTTGTTTGTTAAAGTGTTTAATCGAGACATATTATACAAGAATTTTAGTGGCCTGTCTACCATCTTTCGCTATTTTTATAGAAAAATGTTTTCGAGGAAAGCACAAGTGAAACCTGCCGCGTTACAATATTCCCCAAAAGCAGGAAGTATCTTCGCCTAAATGATAAGATTTTCCGCATTTTCAAAACAAAACAAGAAAAGTGGACAGCTGTCCCAACCTATGATAAATTGGATGAGGGCAAGAACAGCTATCAGATTGAAAGGAGTGTCTCATCTTGCAAAAACGTCCTATCGGTGTCGAAGAGAAGCTGCCGCTTCTCGAGACCATCCCGCTCTCGCTGCAGCATCTCTTCGCGATGTTCGGCTCTACGGTGCTCGTGCCGATCCTCTTCAAGATCAACCCGGCCACAGTTCTCTTGTTCAACGGCATCGGCACGATCCTCTACCTCATACTCTGCAAGGGCAAAATCCCGGCATACCTCGGTTCGAGCTTCGCCTTCCTCTCGCCGGTCTTCCTCGTGCTCGCGCAGTACAGCTATGAAGCGGCGCTCGGCGGCTTCATCTGCGTCGGCATCGTCTTCTGCCTCGTCGGCCTGCTCGTGCGTGCCGCGGGCACGGGCTGGATTGACGTGATTTTCCCGCCGGCCTCGATGGGCGCCATCGTCGCCGTCATCGGCCTCGAGCTCATGCCGACGGCTGCGGGCATGGCCGGCCTCACGGGCGACAAGACGGACAGCACGGCGATATTCGTCTCGCTCGCAACGCTCGCCATCACGATCTTCGCCTCCGTCGCCTTCAAGGGCTTCCTCTCCATCATCCCGATCCTCATCGGCGTCGTCAGCGGCTACATCATCGCCGCGCTCTGCGGCATCGTCGACTGGTCGCTCGTCGAAAGCGCACCGTGGTTTGCCCTGCCGACCTTCTACACGCCGAAGTTCGACCTCGGCGCCATCCTCATCATCCTGCCGGCCTCCCTCGTCGTCATCGTCGAGCACATCGGCCACCTGATCGTCACGGGCAACATCGTCGGCCACGACCTCACGAAGGACCCCGGTCTCGACCGCTCCATCTTCGGCAACGGCCTCTCGACCATCATCTCAGGCTTCTTCGGCTCGACGCCGAACACGACGTACGGCGAGAACATCGGCGTGCTGGCCATCACGAAAGTCTTCTCGACCTGGGTCATCGGCGGCGCGGCCGTCTTTGCCATCCTGCTCTCGTGCCTCGGCAAGCTCGCCGCACTGATCCAGAGCATCCCGACGCCTGTCATGGGCGGCGTCTCCATGCTGCTCTTCGGCGTCATCGCCGCTTCCGGCATCCGCATCCTCGTCGAGGCGAAAGTCGACTACAACAACCCGATGAACCTGCTCTTGACGTCCATCGTCATGGGCATCGGCGTCTCGACGGCCAGCCTGACAATCGGCACGGTCAGCTTCAAGGGCATGTCGCTCGCGACAGTCGTCGCCATCATCCTCTCCCTCGCCTTCCGCCTCATCGCCATGGTGCGCGGCGACAAGACGCCGCTCGTCGGCCAGAAGGCAGAAGACAGCACGCATCAATGACGCAGATCCGCGTCGAACTCCCAGAAGCCTTGACGAGTATGCCCGTCAAGGCTTTTCTGACGCAGCACGAAGGCATCTCCTCCACCCAGTGGAAGCGCATCAAGCACTCCGGCACCTTCCGTGTAGGTGGCATCCTCTGCAATGCCGCCCGCACCGAAGTCAGGACGGGCGACATCATTACCTTCGACATCGTGCGGCCTTCAGATATCGAGCCGGAGGACCTGCCGCTCGACATCCGCTATGAGGACGACTACCTGCTGATCGTCAACAAGCCCGCAGGCCAGCTCGTCCACCCGACGACGAAGGAAGCGCACGGCACACTCGGCAATGCTGTATTATATTGGTATAAAGCGCATGGTGAGCACCACGCCTACCACCCCGTGCACCGGCTCGACCGCAACACCTCAGGCCTCGTCCTGATTGCCAAGGTCCCGCAAGTCCAGTACAAGCTGACGCCGCGCCATGGCGAGGGCAAGCTCTTCCACCGCGAGTACCTCGCCTTGATTGAAGGCGAGCTCACGCCGCCAGAAGGCCTCATCGACGCACCGATTGCCCGCGCCCTGCCGAGCATCATCCTGCGCAAGGTCTCGCCCGACGGTCAAACGGCCCGCACACATTACGACACCGTGCAGACAGATGGCAAACTATCGCTCATACACCTCGTGCTCGACACGGGCCGCACGCACCAGATCCGCGTCCACCTCGCGCATCTCGGACACCCGCTGCTCGGCGACGACCTCTACGGCGGCAGCCTCGCGCGCATCAAGCGGCAGGCCCTGCACGCCGCAAGGCTCCACTTCCGCCATCCCATGACGGGCGCAGAGATTGACGTGCAGGTGCCGCTGCCGTCCGATATGGCGCAGATTGTCTCGGATTTCCAGCGATGAAGCAGATGATTGCTATTATTTACTCGCAAAATAAGATATTTTCGCAAAAAATGACTTTTGGCTATACACCAAGAGCTGGTTCTATGCTATAATGAAGTCAGTTCGTATAGTGAACATGATTTCATTAGGGGGTAATGAAAAATGCCATTAGTTGGAACGAAAGAAATGTTCAAGAAAGCTTACGAAGGCGGCTTCGCTATCGGTGCTTTCAACATCAACAACATGGAGATCGTACAGGGTATCACGGAAGCAGCTGCAGAGCTGAATTCCCCGGTTATCCTCCAGGCTTCCGCTGGCGCACGCAAGTACGCTAAGGGCCCGTATCTCCGTCACCTCGTCGAGGCAGCCCTCGAGGTCAACGATATTCCTATCGCTCTGCACCTCGACCATGGTCCGGATTTCGAGACCTGCAAAGCCTGCATCGATGATGGTTTCACGTCCGTTATGTTCGATGGCTCGAAGTACGAGTTCAAAGAGAACATCAAACGCACGCAGGAAGTCGTCGCTTATGCACATGAGCATGGCGTTGTCGTCGAGGCTGAGCTCGGTAAGCTCGCTGGCATCGAGGACGATGTAAAGGTTGCTGCTCACGAGGCAGCTTACACGCAGCCGGAAGAGGTTGAGGAATTCGTTCGTGAGACGGGCGTTGACTCCCTCGCTATCGCAATCGGCACGAGCCATGGCGCATTCAAGTTCAAACCGGAGCAGTGCACGCGCAATGCTGACGGCGTTCTCGTACCGCCTGAGCTCCGTTTCGACATCCTCGCAGAGATCGAGAAGAAGATCCCTGAGTTCCCGATCGTTCTCCATGGCGCTTCCTCGGTTATCCCGAAGTACGTCAAGATCATCAACGAGAACGGCGGCAAGCTCGACGATGCTGTCGGCATTCCTGAGGACCAGCTCCGCAAGGCCGCTAAGTCCGCAGTCTGCAAGATCAACATCGACTCCGATCTGCGTCTCGCTATGACGGCTGGTATCCGCCAGCACTTCTTCGCTCATCCGGAGCACTTTGATCCGCGTCAGTATTGCGCTGATGGCCGTACGTACATCAAAGAGCTCGTTGAGCACAAGATCAAGGAAGTTCTCGGTTCCCAGGGCAGCGCTGCTGGCGTTATGGAACTCGTCAACGCCAACAAGTAATCTTCGGATTCACAAAGCTTCGCTTTGCAATCCTCGGATTGACAAATCGGCAAATAAAAAAGACTGTGTTTCGGCACAGTCTTTTTTTATTGCAGTTATTATGCTTGCAGACATCTTGTCTTAGAAGGCGCGCAGGCATCCATCCCGGCTTCGACGCGCCGCTGAATGAATCCCATGAAACGGCAGACGGACTAAGCAGTCTCGCCGCCTGACGCGGCGTTCTTACATCACCCGCTTTTGCTAGGATACGCTTGGGATTCAGCCCTCTGGGCGGTCGCTCTGCGCCTGCAGGCGGGATGGGTGCCTGTGCTTGACGGCCTGCTGCTATGCTCCACCTAAGAATATTCCCTCAAAGATGGGCCAGCAGCATGTCCCCCACACTCGAGTAGACCTTTGTGGCGGCTTCTTTCATAAAGGGTTCGGCGGTCTCGACGGTGTAGCCGTGGAAGTATTTGACGGCGGGCAGGTCGTTCTGGTCGTCGCCGATGAAAAGGATCTCCTCGGGCTGCCAGCCAGTCACTTTCAGCAGGCGGCGCAGGCCGTCGCGCTTGTTGGCTTCTTTGAGGTTGAAGTCGATGTAATTGCGGTTGATGTTGCCGATGAGGTCCGGGTAGGCTTTCGTGACTTCGGCGGTCACGGCTTCGGCCTCCTCTACGGACTCGCAGCGCATGCTGATCTGGACGACTTTCTCCATCGCCTCGGCTTCAGCGAAGCTCAGCGTCTCCATCGGGATGACCAGGCCGAATTCGATGGTCGAGCCCGTGTCGAGCAAGTACATGTCGGTCTCGGTCAGGAGGCGCATGGGGTTCTTAGTCTGACGCACGAGAGACATGCGCAGGAGTCCCTTGACCGTCTCTTGTGGCAAGCAGAGGCTTGCGAGAAACTCGCGCTTGTTGTTGACGACGACGGCGCCGTTATTGCAGACGAGATAGTCGGGATGGAGCGCGGGGTACTTCTTGAGCTCGAACTCGATGAGGCTCAGTCCCCTACCCGTGCAGATGCCGAACTTATGGCCGGCTGCCTGCCATTTGGCGACGGCTTCGATGTTCGATGCGGGGACGGGCTGACGATGCGGCGCAAACGTCCCATCAAAATCGGTTGCAGCTAATTTCATGTTGACACATCCTCATTTCTATGCGCATTTTTTTCGTAATTCGTAACAGATATCATTATAGCACGATTTCCTGACATGTCACATCAGGGCCCCTGAAGTCGAAGAGCAATGCCATCTCGCGCGCTTCGACGACGCCCTCGCGCGCCCGCCGCACATCGTAGGCAAAGAACTCAATGTGGTAGCAGCCGCGCACGGCGCGCCAGTTCGTGAAGGTGAAGCCGGGCAGGTAGGCGCGTGGCCTCTCGCTACGCCAGAATGGAGCGGTCTCCTGCTGATGCTTCTCCATGTCCCAGTCGAGATAGACGGGCCGGATGCGGCCGCCATCGGCCATCAGCGCGTCGAAGCGCAGCAGATTGTCAAGCAGCCCTGCGTCAATGCGATAGATTTCCTGCGCATAATCGCGCAGCAGGCCGTAGAGGTCTTTGGTCGCATGGCCGACCTTATGGTACCCATGCGCCTCCCACCAGTCGGTGAAGCGCTTCCAGAAGGCAAAGGCATCGCCCGCTTCCTGCGAGGCAATCAGGTAGGCGGCCGTACGGTGACAGCGGCCCGCATTGTAGTAATATTCGAAGACGGCTTCGAAACTGTGGAACCAGCGGATCTCGCTGTACGTCAGGGCATCTGACACGAGGACCTCGTATGGGGCCATGGGCATGTAGCGGTAACCGTACGGCTGCACGAGATTCATCATCGAGGCGCCCTTGAGGAATTTGAGGAAGCCGAGCTGCAGCATGTCGGCCTGCAGCTCGTAGACGTCGTTGAACGACTGCGCAAACGATGCCATACCCTCGCCGGGCAGGCCGATGATGAGGTCGACGTGCAGGTGCATGTTGTGGAACGAAAGGATGCGCCGGATATGCGAGGCAATCTGCTCCCAGTGGTTGATGCGCGAGACGGACTGCAGCGTCTTCTCGTTCGTCGACTGGATGCCAATCTCTAATTGCACGCGGCCGCGTGGCAGGCGCGCGAGTGTTGCGAGCACCTCTTCGTCGAGGTAGTCGATGGCGACTTCGAAGTGGAAATTCGTGCGCACGCTGTCCGGCAGGTCGACGAGGTACTGCAGGATGGGCAGAAAATGCGATTTCTTGGCGTTGAAGGTCCGGTCGACGAACTTGACCTGGCGCACGTCATGGCGCACGAAGAAGTCGAGCTCGCGGAAGACGCGCGCGAGCGGCAGGAAGCGCACGCCGGCCGTCGCACACGAGAGGCAGTAGGCGCACGAGAACGGACAGCCGCGCGACGTCTCATAGTAGAGGATACGCTCCTTGATAGGCTCCATCTCCTCTTCGCGGTAGGCAAATGGCACTTCTGAGAAATCCGCAACCGTCACGGCCGTGCTCTCGTCGATGCTGCTGTCCTCGCGCCGCATGGCAATGCCCGGCAGGCTGCCCGCGCGGCTGACCTCAGCCGCCCGCGCCTTGGCAAAGCCGACCGCACGCAGCCGCTCGATGAGCTTTAGCACGGCCTCCTCGCCCTCGCCGCGCACGACAAAGTCGACCATCGGGAATTCTTCGAGGAAGGCGGCCGTATCGTACGAGACCTCCGGACCGCCGCAGACGATGATGGTATCGGGCAATGCGGCTGGCAAGAGGCGCAGGATGTCCTTGACCATCTCGATGTTCCAGATGTAGCACGAGATGCCGAGCACTCGCGGCTGCCGCTCGTAGATCTCGCCGAGCGCCGCGAGCAGCTGGTGGTTGATCGTGAGCTCTAGGATAGACGAGCCCGGCACGCATTCGCGCAGATAGCGCACGGCCAATGATGTATGCGAGTACTTCGCGTTGACGGCGAGCCAGAGGATCTCCCCCTGCTCCATCCCATTTCCTTCCCTTTTCTCTGCTTTCCCTGCTGCTTGCACGACAGTCACTCCTCCGCTTCTTTTCCTCCATTGTAGCATGCCTTGCAGCCGGCGGCAAAGAAATCCGCAGGAGTCCTGCCCCTGCGATTTATGCTATAATGAAATCAGCAATCTCAGAATCGCAACGATAGAAAGGATGAATGAGATGAAAGACAAGATGATTCCCGCACGCAAGGACTGCCCCGCTGCAGAGAAATGGCAGCTTTCCGATATCTACGCCACCCGAGAAGACTGGCAGAAGGCCCGCGATGGCATCCTCGCTGAGCTCGCTGCCATCCAGTCATTCAAGGGGCGGCTCCACGACCCGCAGGCACTGCTCGACTGCCTGACCAAGCAGGACGAGATGGAGATCGCGCTCTCTGCGGTCTTCGCCTGGGCCCGCATGATGGCGGACACCGACACGGCCAATCAGGAGCATCAGGCAGATGCCGCGAGCGTCATGCCGCTGCTTGACAAGGTCGGCGCGGCGACGGCCTTCATCGAGCCGGAGCTGCTCGCACTGCCGGAAGATACACTGAAGAGCCTTCCAGACGCCCTGCCGGGCCTCGCGAAATACCGCTTCCGCCTGCAGGAGCTCCTGCGCATGAAGGCGCACATCCTGGCGCCGGAACAGGAGGCCTTCCTCGCGCGCACCGGCGAGCTGCGCAGCGCCCCGCGTGACACCTACACCGTCATGGTCAACGCCGACCTCAAGTTCCCGGACACGCTTGGCGAAGACGGCAAGCTTACGTCACTCTCCGAGAGCCGCTACATGAACTTCCTGCGCAGTGCGGACCAGAACGTCCGCAAGGATGCCTTCACGAAACTGTTTTCGACGTATCGTTCGTTCCGCAACACCTTTGCCTCGCTCTACAGCGCTTCCGTCAAGAGCAGCCAATTCACCGCCTCCATGCGCCACTATGCGACCATGCGCGAGGCGGCCCTCGACGCCAACAACATCCCACTCGCCGTCTACGACAGCGCGATTGAGGCGACGCACGCGGCCCTGCCTGCGCTGCACCGCTACATGGAGGTCAAGAAGTGCCTGCTGAAACTCGACGCCGTCCACATGTACGACCTCTACGTGCCCGTCGTCAAGAAGCCCGAGACTTCCTACAGCTATGAGCAGGCCAAAGGCATCCTCAAAGAAGCCCTCGCACCGCTCGGCAGCACCTACGAGCACGACCTCTTCCAGGGACTCGAATCCGGCTGGGTCGACCGCTGCGAGAACCAGGGCAAGCGTAGCGGCGCTTACTCCTGGGGTGTCTACGGCGTCCATCCCTTCGTGCTCATGAGCTGGAACGATACCTATGAGTCCGTCTCGACCCTCGCCCACGAGATGGGGCACTCCATGCACAGCTGGTACAGCAGCCAAAAGCAGGACTTCGTCAACTCCGAGTACACCATCTTCTGCGCCGAAGTCGCCTCCACGACAAATGAGAACCTGCTGCTCGAGTACATGCTCCAGCATGCCGAAGGCGAGGAGCGGCTCTACTACCTCAACCTCTACCTCGAGCAGATCCGCACCACCGTCTTCCGCCAGATGCTCTTCGCCGAATTCGAGCTCATGACCCACGCTGCCGTCGAGAAGGGCGAAGTCCTGACCGCCGACAAGCTCGAATCCATCTGGATGCAGCTCAACCGCACCTACTACGGCGAGAACGTCATCCTCGATCCCGAGCTCGCCGCCGAGTGGAGCCGCATCCCCCACTTCTACCGCCCCTTCTACGTCTACCAGTACGCAACCGGCTATGCCGCCGCCATGACCCTCTCCCACAACCTGCGCACCAAGGGAGTCCCAGCCCAGGACGCCTACCTCTCCTACCTCGCCAGCGGCGGCAGCGACTACTCCATCTCCCTGCTCCAACGCGCCGGCGTCGACATGACCACCCCCGCCCCCTTCCAGATCACCTTCCAGAAATTCACCAACTGCCTCAACGAACTTGACCAACTGACAAGATAACCTCACCTTGTCTGAAATACCGTAAGCCAAAAAGCAGGTGTCCATAAGCGTAGCTTCAGCCTGCTGCGCGGAGCGTTGGACACCTGCTTTTTGACGCCTCGTTTTTTCGAATGCAAATAAATAGAGCAGATAAGATTTCTCTTATCTGCTCTATTTATGATATATCAGCTTTGATATTATGCGCAAATCAAAGGGCACGCTGAACCTTGCCAGAACGCAGGCAGCGCGTGCAGACGTTGACACGTTTGACCTCACCGTCAACAACAGCGCGGACACGCTGGATGTTCGGCTTCCAGGAACGTTTCGTCTTCAGGTGGGAGTGGCTGACGTTGTTGCCGGACAGCTCGCCTTTTGCACAAAACTCGCAAACATTTGCCATGTGTTACACCTCCTTCATACTCAGGGACACAGTGGCCCCCAAACACAATATAAGTATTCTACCACAAATGAGGAGACCATGCAAGTATTTTTGCTTGACAATGCCCCTTTGACATGAGTCACACGTCAAAGGGGCATTATCTCATTCTGTCATTGTCTCAACGGTTCAGCCCTTGGCCGCCTGGATGATGGCCTCGGCCGATTTTCCGGCACGGGCTCGTAGCGGGCGAAGGCGAGCGTGTAGCTGCCGCGGCCCTGCGTCAGGGAACGCAGCTCTGTCGCGAAGCGGTAGAGCTCTGACTCCGGGACCTCCGCGTGGATCTCGCTCATGTCCTTGCCCTTGCCCTCGATGCCGAGGATGCGCGCGCGCTTGGAATTCAGGCGGCCCATGATGTCGCCCATGTAGTACTCCGGCGCGACGATGCGGATATCGTCGATCGGCTCGAGCAAGATGGGGCTCGCCTCCATGACGCCCTTGCGGATGGCGAGCGCCGTCGCCGTCTTGAAGGCGGCTTCTGAGGAATCGACCGTGTGGTACGAGCCGTCGTAGAGATTGACCTTGACGTCGACAACGGGGTAGCCCGCCAACACGCCGCCAGAGAGCGTCTCAGCAGTGCCCTTCTCGACGGCCGGGATGTACTGGCGCGGCACGCTGCCGCCGAAGATGGTCTCGGTGAACGCATTGCCAGCGCCTGCCTCCTGCGGGCTGATCTCGAGCCAGACGTCGCCGTACTGGCCGTGGCCGCCGCTCTGCTTCTTGTGCTTGCCCTGCACTTTGACGCTCTTGCGGATCGTCTCGCGGTACGCCACGCGCGGCTCGTGCAGCTCGAGCTCCACGCCGAACTTGCGCTGGAGCTTGTCGCGCAGGACTTCGAGGTGGACCTCGCCGATGCCGCGCAGAATGGTCTCATGCGTCTCCTGATTCTTCTCCACGAGGATGGTCGGGTCCTCATCCTGCTGCTTGGCCAGCGCGCCAAAGACCTTGTCCTCCTCGCCCTTCTTCTTTGCCGAGGCCGCCATCGCGAGCATCGGTGCCGGATAGGCGATCTCCTCGTAGATGATGGGGTCTGCAGCATCGCAGAGCGTATCACCCGTCTTGACGGACTGCAGTTTCGTCGTCGCGACGATGTCACCCGCCTCCGCCGTGCCGAGGTGCTCCTGCCGCTTGCCCTGCAGCGAGAAAATTGTGCCGACGCGCTCCGTGTTCTCCTTGTTCGGATGCATGTAGGTCGCATCGCCCTTCATCGTGCCGGAGAAGATGCGCAGGTAGCTCATGCGGCCGACGAACGGATCGACGATCGTCTTGAAGACCTGCGCGGAGAAGGCGTCCTCCGTGTGGCGCTCCTTGAGGTCGCCGTCCTTGGGGTCCATGCCGATGGCGACGTGGAAGTACGGCGTCGGCATGTACTCGACCATGCCGTTCATGAGCTTCTTGACGCCGATGTTCTGCTTGGCCGAACCGCAGAAGACCGGGAAGATCTTGCCCGCCTGGATGCCCTCGATGAGGGCCGCGGTCACCTCAACCTCCGTGATCTCCGTGCCCTCGATGTACTTCTCGAGCAGCTCGTTGTTGAACTCGGCGACGGATTCGATGAGCTTCTGGCGCGCCTCTTCGACATCGCCCTTGATGTACTCCGGGATGTCCGCGATGAGGTCCTCCTCATCGTGCGTGACGATCTTCATGTGCAGGGCCAGAAGGTCGACAACGCCCTGGAAGGCCGCCTCCTGGCCGATTGGCAGCTGCACGGGCACGACGCCATCACCGAAGCGCACGCGCAGCTCCTCGACGACCTGACGGAAGTCGGCGTGCTCGCGGTCCATCTTATTGATGAAGAAGGCGCGCGGCAGTTCGGCTTCCTCAGCATAGCGCCATGCCTTCTCCGTCTCGACTTCGATGCCCGAAGGCGCCGAGATCACGATGAGGGCGCTGTCGGCCGCCGTCAGGGCATCCTTGACCTCGCCGACGAAGTCCGGATAGCCCGGCGTGTCGATAAAATTGATCTTATAGTCACGCCATTCACAGGCGGCGAGCTTCAGATTGATCGTCATACCGCGGCTCTCTTCCTCCGGCTCACAGTCGAGGACACTCGTATGCTCTTCCACGCTGCCGAGGCGCTTGACCGCGCCCGCATTGAAGAGGCAGGCATCGAGCAGGCTCGTCTTGCCCGTCTTGCCATGGCCGATGACGGCAACATTGCGCAGGTTGGAACTCTTGTAAGATTTCATCGCAATCCCTCCTAGTGCTTCGTATTTTCATCTATGTGTTCTTATATTCGCTAGAAGTCAGAATTTTCCTGCCTGACAAAAAAGAAATCATGCCCTGCGAGCTGCAGGGCATGATTTCTTCCAGATGATGGACTGCCTGATATAGATCTGCCGGCTCAGCCGCTCAGTCGTCCTCGTAGATGTCCTCCTCGAGGCGCATGAGCAGGTAGCAGTAATCCGAGAGGCGGTTGAGGTAGACGAGGTCGCTCGCGGCCACGTCCTCTGCCTCTGCGAGGCGGCAGGCGCAGCGCTCCGCGCGGCGTGCCGTCGTGCGCGCGAGGTCCAGCATCGCGCCGCTCTGCGAGCCGCCCGGGATGATGAAGGCGTGCTCTTCCGGCAGGTCCGACTCCACATCGTCGCACCAGTCCTCGAGCTCGTGCACGTCTGCCATCGTGATGCGCGGCTCCTTGCCGCAGCTCGCGAAATCCGCCATGAGGGCGGGCATCTTGCGCTGCAGCTGCAGGATGCGTTCGGCCACATCGTCCTTGTCGGAGAAGGCACGGGCCAGTCCGAGCGCCGAGTCCACCTCATCGAGCGTGCCGTACGTGTCGACGCGCAGACCGCTCTTCTTGACGCGCTCGCCCGTCAGCAGGCTCGTCTCACCATGGTCTCCCGTCTTCGTCGTGATCGACATGAGAACTCCCCCTCTCAATCATCTTAATCGTCGGCTTCGACATGATACGTGCCGTCGTAGATCTCCGTCTGATTGAAGAAGATTGCGATCTCGCGTGCGGCGCTCTCCGGGCTGTCGGAAGCGTGCACGGCATTGCGGCGGCCCGAGGTGGCGAACTGCTTGCGGATCGTGCCCTCCTCGGCATCCTTCGGGTTCGTCTTGCCATTGATCTTGCGCACGCGGGCAATCGCGTCTTCGCCCTCGAGGACCATCGCGATGAGCGGGCCGGAGGTCATGAAGCCGACGAGGTCATGGTAATACGGGCGGCCGATGTGCTCGGCATAGTGGATGGATGCCAGCCGCTCGTCCATCTTCAACAGCTTCATGGCCAGGATGCGGAAGCCTTCACTCTCATATCGCTTGATGATATCGCCTGCATGGTGTCTTGCAAATGCATCTGGTTTGATTAGTACAAGTGTCTTTTCCATTTTTTGATGATCCCCTTATTCCTGATAATACCTTAAGACAGTAGAAGGCTCAGAGCCGCTCTGCTGCTTCCTTGTAGTGCTCTGCCACCTTGCGGTAGCGCAGCGAAGATTCCTGGAGTGCCTCGATCTCGTCATCGCGCAGACCGCGGATGATCTGCGCCGGATTCCCGTAGACCAGGGAGTTCGACGGGATCTTGCGGTCCCGCTCGATCATCGTGCCGGCACCGATGACGACATTCTCGCCGATGACCGTGTTGCCCATGATGATGGAGCCCATGCCGATAAGTGTGTGGTCGCCGATGCTCTTGCTGTGGATGACGGCGTTGTGGCCGATGATGACGCCTTCGCCAATCGTCGTCGGGTGATCGTGCATCACATGGATGGTCGCATTCTCCTGGATGTTCGTATTCTTGCCGATCTTGATGGGTTGGAAGTCGCCGCGGACGACGGCGCCGAACCACACGCTCACACCCTCTTCAATCGTGACGTCGCCGGCGACGACGGCCGTCGGTGCCAGGAAGGCGCTCTCGTCAATCTTCGGTGCAGCGGATTTATAGGGCATGATGATTGCCATATCGATTCCCCCTCGCGCAGAATTTGCTTTGTACTCAGTGTTGTTGCTTATCTATTTATGATTTATTCGCGAAAAAAAGAAATCTTCCTGCCTTGAACAGGAAGATTTCTTTCTTGTCGATTTCATATGGTACCAGCGTCCCCCAATCGGCTTGTAGCGCGCAGAGCGGTGAGCTCGCGCACGAGGCGGGCCGTCTGGCGTCCGGCCAGCCACTGGCCGATGGCGCGTCCTCTGAGCTCTTTGGGTGCGTCTTTGCCGCTGATGCCATGCATGGCTGCGAGCAGTCTCTCGCCATGACGCAGGTAGTCGGGCAGGCTGTGGTGGTCTGCCTCGATGACGGCGTTGAAGTCTGCGAGCGTGAGCACAGAGCGCTGCTTGTCGATGGCGAGCAGCAGCGCGGCAATCTTGCCGGGCCGCTCCAAGAGCGGCGCGCGCATGTGCTGCTCGATGAGGAAGCGGCCGGCGCGCAGCCAGTCCTTCGGTAGCGTCACGCGCCGATCCCATGCGGCGAGCTGCTCGAGCCCGCGCTGTTCGTGGCCGTAGTGATGCGGTTCCATCGCCTTCGGCGTCGTGCCCTTGCCGATGTCGTGAACGAGCGCGGCAAAGCGCGCGGCGACATTCGCCGTCTTAGAGGCGGCACGGTCGACGACCAGGAGCGTGTGCTGCCAGGCATCACCCTCGGGGTGATACTCCGGCGGCTGTGTCTTGCCGATGAGCAGCGAAAGCTCGGGGAAGGTCACCGCGAGGATGCCCGCGCGCTCGAGCGCGCGGAAGAACACGGAAGGCCGCTCTGCCTGCAGGGCGCGCCGCAGCTCGGCGACGATGCGCTCCTGCGGCTCATGCTGCAGTTCCTCGCGGCAGGCGTGCATGTAGCGGCTCGTCTGCTCCGCGATGGAGAAGCCGAACTCTGCCGCTTGGCGCGCCGCGCGCAACGCGCGCACGGGGTCTTCCATGAAGTGCGGTGAGACGGCGCGGATGATGCCTTTTTCGACATCGCACGCGCCGTGATACGGGTCAATCAAGGTCTTTGCGGGCAGCTCGAGCGCCATGCTGTTCATCGTCGTATCGCGGCGGTAGAGGTCTTCCTCCACCGTCACAGACGGGTCGTACGAGACGCGGAAGCCGCGGTAGCCCTGCCCCTCTTTCCTCTCCTTGCGCGCAAAGGCGACCTCCGAGAGGCAGCCGTCGATGGAGACGAGGTAGACGGGAAAGCCGTGCCCAACCTTCTGGGCATCCGGGAAGAGCTGCTGGAAGTCCGCCTCCGCGATGCCGGAGACCATGTAGTCCTTGTCGTGCGGCCGCACGTGGCGCAATGCGTCGCGCACCCAGCCGCCGACGATGAAGACGCGCGCGCCATGTGCGCGCAGGACCTTGGCAAATGCCTCTTCCGTCATAGGTACTCCCTCACTTCAGGATCTGCGCGCCGTGCGTGTCGAGGTCGAGCGTCAGGATGCGCGCCTCGACATCGTGCTTGCGGAATGCCTCGAGCATGGCCTTGCCGACGGCTTCTTCCGCATGACGGCGCTCCAGCACGTAGGCGATGAGGCACGGGCCTGCGCCGCTCAGGGTCGCCCCTGCGGCGCCCGCCCTGCGAGCGGCCTTGAAGACGTCGTACATGCCCGGGATGAGCTCCGCGCGGTACGGCTGATGCAGGGCATCGTCGAGTCCGAGGCGCAGGTAGCGCTCATTGCCGCGCGTCAGGGCTGCGACGAGCATCGAAGCGCGGCCGATGTTGAAGATGGCGTCCTTCATCGGCACTTCCGTCGGCAGGACCTTGCGGGCCATGCGCGTCGAGAGCGGGAAGTTCGGCACGGCGACGACGAACTTCATGCGGAAGCGCGGCAGGAAGCTGAAGCAGTCGACGCGGCCGTTCGTGACGGCATTGACCGTGAAGCCGCCGAAGATGGCCGGCGCCACGTTGTCGGGATGGCCCTCGATATCCGTCGCGAACTGCAGGATCTCGCGGCGGTTGAACGGCGTGCCGATCAGGGCATTTGCCGCCGTCAGGCCGGCGACAATGGCCGTCGCAGAGCTGCCGAGGCCGCGCGAGAGCGGCACGCGGTTCTCCATGTGGATGACGGCACCGCGGTACTCCTTGTCCTTGCCGGCCTTGCCCAAGAGGTACTGCGCTGAACGCCAGACGATGTTGCGGTTGTCACACGGGATGTTCGTCGCCCCCTCGCCCGTCATCGTGATGGACAGACCCGGCTCGCGCGTCAGGCGCAGCTCGAGGTCATTGTAGACCGTGCAGGCGAGCCCGAGGCAGTCGAAGCCCGGGCCGCAGTTGGCACTCGTACCGGGAACGCGGACGCGAACGCTTTTCTCTGTCATGCTCTTACCCCCGTTCCTCATTCTCGACGCGGATAACGTTGCGGACCTCATCGACGACCGGCAGCTTGCGCAGTGCCTTCAGCGCCTTCTCGATGCGCTTGTGCTCGACGAGATGCGTGATGGCGACGATTTCCGCGTGGTCGACGACATTGCGGCGCGTCTGGATGACCGACTTGAGGCTGACGCCGGCATCACCGAAGGCCGTCGCGATGGCGCCGAGGACGCCGGGCTTGTCGTCGACGAGCAGGCGCACGTAGTAGGAAGAGGATGTCGCATCGAGCGGGCAGAGCTTCTTCTTCTCGTAGCAGGTGCAGCGCACATGGCCGAAGGTGCGGTTGATGATGTCGCGTGCGACGTCGATGATATCGGAGACGACAGCCGAGGCCGTCGGCAGCGAGCCCGCGCCCTGCCCGTAGAACATCGCCTCGCCGATGGCGTTGCCGCGCACGAAGATGGCGTTGTAGACGCCGTTGACCGAAGCCAATGGATGCGTCTTCGGCAGGAAGACCGGGTGGACGCGCACGTCGACGCCGTCTTCATCGGAGTCCTTGCCGACGGCCAGCAGCTTGATGACGTAGCCGAGGTCTTTCGCGTACTCGATGTCGTCCGGCGTGATCTTCGTGATACCCTCGACCGAGACGTCTTCAAGCTGCACACGCGTGTTGAACGCGAGCGAGGCGAGGATGGCCGCCTTGCGCGCCGCATCGAGGCCGTCGACGTCCGCCGACGGGTTTGCCTCCGCATAGCCCTTGGCCTGTGCCTCCTTGAGGACGGTGTCGTAGTCGGCGCCGCACTCCGTCATCTTCGTCAGCATGTAGTTCGTCGTGCCGTTGACGATGCCAAGGATCTCCGTGATGCGGTTGGCCGTCAGGCACTGCTTGAGCGGCGTGATGATTGGGATGCCGCCGCCGACGCTCGCCTCGAAGCGGAAGTCGACGTCCTTCTTCTCGGCCATCGCGAACATGTCCTTGCCGAACTGCGCGACGACGTCCTTGTTGGCCGTCACGACGCTCTTGCCGGCCTCCATCGCGCGCAGCATGTACTCGCGCGCCGGGTGGATGCCGCCCATGAGCTCCACGACGACATCGATTTCCGGATCATCGAGGATATCCTCGATCTTGTCCGTGAGCTTGACACACCCAAGCTGCGGGCGCGGCTTCTTCACGTCGCGCACGAGCACCGTCTTGATTTCAATCGGTGTGCCGACGCGTTCCGTAATCTGCGGCCGATTCATCTCGAGCACCCGAATGACGCCCGATCCGACCGTACCGGACCCGAGCAGACCAATCTTTATACTTTTTCCCATCCGACACACCTTCTTTCCTTAGGACTGACCGAGGACTTCGAGACGCTTGACGCCGTCGACCATGCGGAGCTTGTCGAGCAGGGCCTCGAGGTCGACCGAGAGGTTCGCCGTCTCGATGGAGACCGTGGCATTCGCGACGCCCTGCAGGGGGATGCCCTGATTGATCGTCATGACGCTGCCCGAATCGGCCGAGATCGTGTTGAGCACGCTCGAGAGCACGCCCTTCTTGTGCTCAAGCAGCAAGGTCAGCGTGACGATCTTGTTCTGGCTTGCCTCGTAGAACGGGAAGACGTAGTCCTTGTACTTGTAGTAGGCACTGCGCGAGAGCTCCATCTTCTCAACGGCCTCGTTGATCGTGCGCGCATCGCCGCGCTTGAGCATCTCCTTGACGCGGATGGTCTTCTTGATTGCCTCTGGAAGGATTTCCTCGCGGACGAGGAAGAATCCGCTTTTATCGTTGTTCATATATTACGCCTCCAATGGATACTATTCTTTTGACAAAGGATAGTATACCATAAGATGTGCACAAATGCCAATGGAATTTCCGACTTTGTCCAAATCCTAAGGATGGATTTCACAAAATGTTAACTTTCTCACAGCACGATACCCAAAAAGCGTAAAAAAACAGCCTGCATCTGCAGGCTGCAAACATTCGTAGTAAAACCGGATACGGACACATGACACTTTGTCGCTCAATCGTGGTGACCGGCGTGTATCTTGTTCTCGGTGCCGTTCATGAGGCGGACAATGTTGGATTTGTGGCGGATGATGATGAAAGCCGCTGCGAGTACGCCGAAGGCGGTGTACGGCACGGGGTAGCCCCAGACGTACGCGAGGACGGGCACGAGTGCCGCCGCGATGCACGAGCCGAGCGAGACGTACTTCGTGATCATGACGATGACGAGCCAGACGAGGAAGACGATGAGACTCGGCACCGGCATGAGCATCGCGATGACGCCAAGGCCGGTCGCCACGCCCTTGCCGCCCTTGAAGCGCAGGAAGAGCGAGCACGAGTGGCCGACGATGGCCAGGATGCCCGCGACGACCATGACGAGCGGCGAAGCGGCGAAGATTTCTGCCAGGCCGACGCTCAGTGCGCCCTTGAGGAAGTCGAGCAGGAAGATCAGGAAGCCCGGGCCCTTGCCGAGCGTGCGCCAGGCATTCGTCGCGCCGATGTTGTGACTGCCGTATTCGCGCAGGTCGACGTGCCAGAGCAGCTTGCCGAAGACGAGGCCGTTCGGGATGGAGCCCAGCAGGTAGCTTGCGAGGCAGACGAGGAGGACTGATGCCATCAGTAATCCTCCTCCTCTTTACGCGCGCGCACGATGAGGCGCAGCGGCGTTCCCTCAAAGCCGAACTGCTCGCGCAGGCGGTTCTCGATGAAGCGCAGGTACGAGAAGTGCATGAGCTCCGGGTCATTGACGAAGATGATGAACTTCGGCGGGCAGATGTCCGTCTGCGTCATGAAGAGGATCTTGAGCTGGCGGCCGCGGTGCATCGGCGGCGGATTGACCGAGACGGCATCGCGGATGAGCTCGTTGAGGACGCTCGTCTTGATGCGCATGGCCTGCTGCTCGGCCACGTAGCGCACGAGGTCCGTCACGCGCGCGACGCGCTGGCCCGTCAGCGCCGACGTGTAGAGCACCGGCGCGTACTGCAGGAAGCCGAGCTTGTCGCGCAGTTCGTCGGTGAAGCGCAGCGTCGACTTGTCGTCCTTGTCCGGATAGATATCCCACTTGTTGACGACGATGACGACGCCCTTGCCCGACTCGTGGGCGTAGCCCGCGATCTTCTTGTCCTGCTCCGTGATGCCCTCGAAGGCGTTGATCATCATGAGCACGACGTCGGCGCGGTCGATGGCGCGCAGCGAGCGCATGACGCTGTAGCGCTCGACCGGCTCGTCGATCTTGCCGCGGCGGCGCATGCCCGCCGTGTCGATCAGCGTGAACTTCGTGCCGTCCTTCGTGAAGTGCGTGTCGATGGCATCGCGCGTTGTGCCCGGCACATCGCTGACGATGACGCGCTCCTCGCCGAGGATTGCATTGACGATGGAGGACTTGCCGACATTCGGGCGGCCGATGACGGCGATGCTGATCTCATCCTCATCCTTGACCTCTTCCTCCTTCTTCGGGAAGGCCGCGACGATTGCATCGAGCAGGTCGCCGAGGTTCATGGCGTTCGAAGCCGAGATGGGGATTGGGTCGCCAAGGCCCAGGTTGTAGAACTCGTAGACGTCCATCGCGCGCTGCGGGCTGTCGATCTTGTTGACCGCGAGGATCACGGGCTTCTTCGTGCTGCGCAGCAGGCGCGCGACCTCCTCGTCCGCCGTCGTCAGGCCGGAGCGGCCGTCGACGAGGAACAGGATGACGTCCGCTTCGTCCATGGCCAGCTGTGCCTGCTGGCGCATCGACTTGAGGATGTGGTTGCTCTCATCGAACTCGATGCCGCCGGTGTCGATCATCGTGAAGTGCTGGTTGAGCCACTCCGCATCGAGGTAGATGCGGTCGCGCGTGACGCCCGGCATGTCGTCGACGATGGAGACGCGCTTCTTGCCGATCTGATTGAAGAGCGTGGACTTGCCGACATTCGGACGGCCGACAATCGCCACGATTGGTTTGCTCATATTCATCCCTCTTTCTATATAAAATCAAAATAAAATCAAAGTCAAAATCAGTACTGGATGTTCTTCGTGTAGCCCGCGTTGCTCTGCCACATGTAGGACGTCTCACCCGCGCGGCGCTTCGCGTAGTGCGGCCAGTCCAGCAGGGCGCGGTAGTAGTCGCCCCCCGTCTGCACGGGCTCGATGCGGCTCGCGGGGAATTCTTCGCGCATAGCCGTGAGGCTCACATCGTCGAGGAAGATGTCCTCGCCCGAGCGCAGTGCGGGCTCCGGTATGAGGATGCCCGAGCGTGGTCCCGAGAGCGCCTTGAGCTGCTCGATGATGTCGTGCGCCGTCAGCAGGCCGGAGACGTTGACCGTCGTGCCGAAGTGCTTGTTCTCGACCGGCACGATGCGCACGTGGAGGTTCGGCTGCTCGTCCTCGGCCTTCTCTGCGAGCTCCTGCATGACGGGTGCGACGGCCGTACCCGTGACGACGTCGAGGTAGACGGGCTCCTCATACGGCGCAGTTTCCCCGTGCGCAGCGGACTCTTTTTCCCAGTCGTTGATGAAATTGCGCGTGAGGCCGATACCGTTGTCGAGCTGCGGGAAGCCGTCGTAGAACGAAGTCGGCGGCACGGGGCGCCCGGCGAGGAAGTAGAACTCATCGCCGAGGTAGATGAAGGTGCGCCCCTCCTCCTCTTGTATCTTCTTCTGCCACTTCTCGACCTCGTCGATGACGCGCGCGGCCCCCTGCGCATCGAACTGGTGCAAGGGGAAAGGGTCCGTGCGGTACTTCGTGATGCCGACAGGCACGATGGCCAGCGACAGGGCGTGCGGCCGCCGCGCGACGACCTCACGGATCGTGCGTTCGAGCTCCGCGCCGTCGTTGAGACCGGCGCAGAGCACGACCTGTGTGTGGTAATCGGCGCCGGCCGCCTCGAGGTTGTCGAGCTGCTCCGCGATCTTTGCCGCGCCGGGGCAACGCAGCATCTGCGCGCGCAGCTCTGGATTCATGCACTGCACCGAGACGAAGAGCGGCGACAGGTGGAACTGCTTGATGCGCCGGAAGTCGTTCGGCCCCATGTTCGTCATCGTGACGAAGTTGCCGTAGAGGAAGGACAGGCGGTAGTCGTCGTCCTTGATGGAGAGGCTCTGGCGCATGTTCGGCGCGATCATGTCGACGAAGCAGAAGTAGCAGTGATTCGCACAGTTGCGGATGCCATCGAAAACGGCCGACTCGAACTCGACGCCGAGCTCCTCATCGATCTCCTTCTCGAACGAGATCATCTCCTGCTCGCCGTCGGCGTGTTCGACGAGCATGTCGATCTCCTCGTCGGCCATGGCAAAGCTCAGGTCGATGATGTCGCGGAGGCCCTGCCCGTTGATCTCGAGGATCTTGTCGCCCGGCACGAGCTCCAGTTCTTCTGCCAAGCTGCCCGGATAGACGCGCAGGATGATACCTGGATAGTATTTGCTCATATTCTTACTCTCTTGCACTACAAACAAAGGAGTGATGCATAAAATCATCACTCCTCAGAATGTCTTATCTTATTTTAGACGCAGGTCTCAGTCGCGAGCCTTCGTGATGGACAGCGAGATGCGTTTGCGCTTCGTGTCGATGCGAAGGATCTTGACGCGGACGATATCGCCGACATGTACGGCTTCGTCAGCGCGCTCGATGCGCTTGTCAGCGAGCTCGCCCATCGGGATCAGGCCATCGAAGCCCGGCTCGATTTCCATGAATGCACCGAAGTCCGTCAGCTTGATGACTTTTCCTTCGATGATCTGGCCTTCGCTGTACTTCTCAGCGGAATCATACCACGGATCACGCATCGTATCCTTGACGGACAGCGAGATGCGCTTGTTCTCCGGGTCAACGCTCTTGACATAGACGTCGAGTTCCTGACCGACTTCGAGAACATCCGACGGATGCTTGACGCGGTGCCAAGCGAGGTCCGAGATGTGTGCGAGGCCGTCTACGCCGCCGATATCGATGAATGCACCGTAGTCGACAAGGCGCTTGACCGTGCCGCGAACCGTCTGGCCAGCTTCGAGCGTGGAGAAGACTTCCTCTTCCTTCTTAGCGCGCTCAGCTTCGAGGAGCGAACGGCGGGAAAGAACGAGGCGCTGCTTGTGGACATCGATCTCGATGATCTCAGCCTCGACCGTCTGGCCGACATAGATGGAGAGATCCTTGACGAAGTGGAGTTCCATCTGGGATGCCGGGATGAAGCCGCGCAGACCCTCGACGGAGGCAACGAGGCCGCCCTTGACAACCTGCGTGATGTGAGCCTGAACCGTCTCGCCAGCTTCCTTCTTCTTCTCCATCTCCGTCCAAGCGACCATGCGGTCAGCTTTTACCTTGGAGAGGATGCCGCCGTTGTCGCCGCCGAGGGAAACAACGTAGACGTCGATGACATCGCCGACTTTGACGACATCTTCAGCGGACTCCGGAGCCGGGTAAGCCAGCTCGCGCTTCGGGATTGCGATCTCCTGCTTGTATCCAATATCGACATAAGCCTCGTCGCGGTTTACCTGGATGACCTTACCTTTTACAGTGGTGCGCTCCTGGATATCCGGCAGGGACTCCTGTGCTAATAACTCTTCCATGTTCATCTGTTCTGACACTTTTTATATACCTCCTTGATAATCCAGTCCGGTGTAGAAGCACCAGCTGTAATACCAATTTTTTTTATTTTGTCAAACCACTCGTCCTGCAGCTCTGCCGCAGTCTCGATGTGGTAAGTCAGGCACTTCTCGGAACAAAGCTGTGCGAGCCTTGTCGTGTTGGCACTGTTCTTGCCGCCGATGACCAACATGAGGTCAACCTTGCTGGCAAGATCTATGGCAGCGGCCTGTCGCTGATCTGTCGCCGTACAGATGGTTCGCAGGATCCTGATGTCCCTCGACTTCTCAAGAAGGCGCATGACAATCTGACGGAATCGCGCTCCGGAAAACGTCGTCTGGCACACGATGCCGAGTTTGCCGCAGGGCTCGATGGCCTCTGCTTCATCCTCTGTCTCGATGATCTGTGCCTTTCCAGAAGACCATTCAAAGATGCTCTTGACCTCCGGATGTTCCTTCTCTCCGATGATGACCACACTGTACCCTTCATCCACGAGCTCCTTGGCGGAGAGCTGCGCCTTCTTGACGTGCGGACATGTCGCGTCCACGACCTCAAGGCCGCGCGCCTTCGCCTCGTCGTAGACCGCGGGGCCCACGCCGTGCGAGCGGATGATGACAGTCCCCTTCTCCATCTCCTCAAGGCGGTCCACCGAGCCGACGCCTTCGCGGCGCAGCCGGTCAACCATCTGCGGGTTGTGGATGATGGGGCCGAGCGTACAGGCAGTCCCGTCAGCAGAAGCATTCTCCCTGGCAATCTTGATGGCGCGCTTGACGCCATAGCAAAAGCCAAGATAATCTGCTAAGATGACTTCCATACATCTACCACCATAAATCATATTATTGCAAAGACGCCCAAAAGGCTTTTTTACAATCTATAGCCTAGTATATCATGCATCAAGGCGTCAGGCAAATGGTTTTAGGAAATTTTTTCAATTTCTTCTCGCATGGCCGCGATATGTGCCATGATTTCCTGCGAGAAAGCCGCCAGCTGCTCCTTGTCGCGCTTGTCGCCCGTGAAGTGCATCGGCTCGCCGTACATGATGCGGAGCTTCGGCAGGAAACCGCCGTGCTGCATGATGCGGTCCGTGCCGACGATACAGGCCGGCACGACGGGCGCGCCGCTCATCGCGGCGAGCAAGCCGACGCCAGCCTCTGCCTTGTGGAGCCTGCCGTCCTTGCTGCGCGTGCCCTCCGGGAAGAGGCCGAGCACGCGGCCCTGCTTGAGCACATTGATGGCCGCTTTGATGGCGCCGCGGTCCGCCGCGCCGCGCTTCACGGGGAAGGCATGGCAGCGGCGGATGGCCGCCCCGAAAATCGGATGCTCGAAGAGCTCGATCTTAGCCATGTACGAGACGGGGCGCGGCAGGAACGTCGCGAGGAGCGGCGGGTCCCAGTTGCTCATGTGGTTGGCCGCGAGGATGACCGGCCCCTCTGCGGGCAGATGTTCCTTGCCGTACGTCTTGGCGCGAAACAGGACCTGGAAGATGAAGGCAAAGATGATGCGAAGGATTGTGTAGAGCATCGTATCACCTGCACATTCCGATGATGCGTGCGACGACCTCGGGGATTGTCATGCCCGTCGTATCCAAGAGCGTCGCATCCTCTGCCTGGACGAGCGGCGAGATCTCGCGCTCCATGTCGGCCTTGTCGCGCGCGGCGATGTCGCGCTCGATGTCGGCGAGGTTCACCGCAAGTCCCTTTTCGCGCAGTTCCTTGTAGCGTCGGTTCGCGCGCTCCGCGATGGATGCCGTCAGGTAAATCTTGACATCGGCGCCCGGCAGCACGTTCGTCGCGATGTCGCGGCCGTCCATGAGGACGCCGCCGCGCTCTGCCATCTTGCGCTGCAGGTCGACCATCTTCTCGCGCACGGGGCCGAGTGCCGCCACTTGCGAGACGATGTGACTGACCTCTGGCGTGCGGATCTCGCCCGTCACATCCTGCCCGTCGACGCGCACGGTCGTCTTGCCGTTCTCGTACGAGAGGTCCACGTCGATGTCGGGGATGACGGCGAGGATCTTCTCGTCCGTGACTTCCCCGCCCTGCTGCAGGACCTTCCAAGCGACGGCGCGGTACATGGCGCCCGTGTCGATGTACGTATAGCCGAGCTCCTTGGCGGCCAGCTGTGCCACCGTGCTCTTACCGGCACCGGCCGGCCCGTCGATTGCTACTACGAGTTTCTTCAAAACAGATTCCCCCAAATCAAGTTGATATGTACTAGCTCATGCCTGAAGGCGGGCGAGCGTACCGTAGAACGCCGGATACGAGATGTTCACACAGTCAGGGCGCTCAATCTCCGCGCCCTCGCCGGCCGTGCCGAGGATGGCCAGCGACATCGCCATGCGGTGGTCGTCGTACGAGAAGCAATTGGCACACTGCACCTTCGTGCCACCGTGGATGACGAGACCGTCCTCGCTCGCCTCGACAGAGCCCGGCGCGAGCTTGTTGAATTCGTCCGTGATGGCCTGCAGGCGATCCGTCTCCTTGACGCGCAGCTCGCCGGCACCCGTGATGACCGTGTCGCCCTCGGCGAAAAGCGCCGCCACGGCGATGACCGGAATCTCGTCGATGAGGCGCGGCATGATCTCTGCACCAAACGACGTGCCGTGGAGCTTCGCGGCCTCGACGCGGATGTCGGCTGCGGCCTCGCCGCCGCTCACGCGCTCGTTCTCGAGCGTGACGGAAGCGCCCATCGCCTTGAGGACGTCGAGGATGCCCGTGCGCGTCGGATTGACACCGACATTCTTCAGGAGCAGGCTGCTGCCCGGCACGACGGAGCCCGCCACGAGCCAGTAAGCCGCCGAGCTGATGTCGCCGGGCACCTCGATGGCCTCCGGCGCACGGAAGGAGTCGACCGGCTCGATCGTCACGGCCGTGCCCTCTTTCCTCGTCTCGACGCCGAAGGCCTCGAGCATGCGCTCCGTGTGGTCGCGCGAGGTAAACGGCTCGACGACTGTCGTCGGGCCGTCCGCGTACATGCCGGCGAGCAAGATAGCCGACTTGACCTGCGCACTCGCGACAGGGCTCTCGTAGACCATGCCGTGCAGGCGGCTCTCTGCCGGCACGATGGTGATGGGCAGCTTCGTGTTGTTCTCGCGCCCGTAGATCTTCGCGCCCATCGCCGAGAGTGGCTTGATGACGCGGCCCATCGGGCGCTTGTGCAGCGAAGCGTCGCCCGTGAAGGTCGTCAGGAACGGCTGCGGTGCGAGGATGCCCATCATGAGGCGCAGCGTCGTGCCCGAGTTGCCCGCATCGATGATCGTGGAGGCTTCCTTGAGGCCGTGCAGGCCATGACCGCAGACTGTGAGCGCCGTCTCCGACTCGAACTCGACCGAGGCACCGAGCGCCTTCATGCAGGCTGCCGTCGAGAGGCAGTCCTGTGCGTGCAGGAAGTTCGTGATGTGCACCGGCGTCGAGCCTAGCGCCGAGAACATGACGCTGCGGTGCGAGATGGACTTGTCGCCGGGGATCTCGATCGTACCATGCAGCCCCTGCCTTGCCTTGGCAATCGTTTTCGTATTTTCCATAGAGGTTCCTTCACTCCATTCATCTATCATGTATCATGCAAAATCCATGCATCAGTCATCGTTCCAGACACTCCAGCAGCCCGCCGCATTGCCCATCGAGAACGCCGCCTGCAGGTTGTAGCCGCCCGTGTAGGCGTCGACATCGACGACCTCGCCGGCAAAGTAGAGCCCCGGCACGAGCTTCGACTCCATCGTCTTCGGGTTGATCTCCCGCACGGAGACGCCGCCGGCCGTCACGATGGCCTCCGCCAGCGGGCGCGTCTTCGTGATGGTCAGCGTCAGATGCTGCAGCGTCTCGACCAGGCGATGGCGCTCCTCCGCCGTGACCTGGTTCACCGGCTTCTCGGGGTCGAGATAGGCGCAGTCGAGCACCGGCTCGATGAGCTTGTGCGGCAGGAGATCCATGAGGCCGTTCTTCAGTGACTTGCGGATGTACTGCTCGAAGTCGCGCTGGACGCGCGCATCGAGTTTCTCCGGCGTCAGGGCCGGCTTGAGGTTGAGCTCAAGCTCGACGAACTTCCCGTCTGCGAGGCACTTGGCAGCCTGACGGCTCATCGAGAGGATGATGGGGCCCGTCACGCCGAAGTGCGTGAACATCATCTCGCCGAACATCTCCTGCACCTTCCCGCCATCGGCGAGCAGCGTAGCGCGGACATTGCGCAGGGAGAGGCCCTGTACATCCTTGACCCACTCCTCCTCCGTCTCGAGCGGCACGAGCGAGGGCTGCAGCGGCACGACCGTGTGGCCGAGCTTCTTCGCCATCGCATAGCCGTCGCCCGTCGAGCCCGTGCCCGGGTACGAGGCGCCGCCCACCGCGAGGATCACGGCGTCGGCCTTGTAATGCGCGCCCGACTTCGTGCGCACGCCCGCGACACGTCCTTCCTGCAGCAGGATGTCTGTGACGGGCATCTCGAGCTCGATGCGGACGCCGAGCTCGTGCAACCGGTGCACCATCGCATCGACGACATCCTGCGCCTTGTCGCTGACAGGAAAGACGCGATTGCCGCGCTCGACCTTGACGGGCACGCCCTGCTCAACAAAGAAGTCCATGACATCCCGGTTATCGAAGGCGCGCATCGAGCTGTTGAGGAAGGCGCCGTTGCCGTGGATGTTCCGGATGATCTCGGGGACGTCGGCCGCATTCGTGATGTTGCAGCGCCCCTTGCCCGTGATCATCATCTTGCGGCCGGGCCGCTTCATCTTCTCGAGCAGCGTGACTTCCGCGCCGTTCTCGGCCGCGCGGATGGCGGCCATCATGCCGGCCGGGCCGGCTCCTATGACTAGAATCTGTTTCATCTCGTACACCCCGCCAATCGATAGAGGCTGCTGACTTCTTCTTCCGTCAGGGCGCGGTGCTGGCCGCGCGCAACGCCCTTTAGCGTCAGGCCGGCAAAGCGCACGCGCTTGAGCGCCTTGACATCGCAGCCGACAGCCGCGAACATGCGGCGGACCTGGCGGTTGCGCCCCTCGTGGATCGTTATCGCAGCACGCGTGAGGCCTTGCGCGCGTTCACCGGGCTCGCGCTCCGGCAGCAGGCTGACCTTCGCCGGAGCCGTCATGCCGTCTTCGAGCAGCAGCCCGTCCCGGAGCATCTGGAGCTTTTCCTCGGTCAGCTTCCCCGTCACGCCCGCATGGTACGTCTTCTCGACCTCGAAACGCGGGTGCAGCAGGCCGTTCATCAGAGCACCGTCGTTCGTGATGAGCAGCAGGCCCTCCGTGTTGTTGTCGAGGCGGCCGACCGGATAGACGCGCTCGCGGACCTCCGGCAGCAGGTCGAGTACCGTGCGGCGCCCGCGGTCGTCCTTCGCCGTCGAGAGATACCCCTTCGGCTTGTTGAGCAGCAGGTAGACGTGCTGCTCCTCTCCCGCGATTTTCTTGCCGTCGACCAGTATCGTGTGCGCCGCAGGGTCGACCTTCGTGCCGAGCTCGCGCACAACTTGGCCGTCAACCCGGACGCGGCCCTCCAGGATCATCTTCTCCGCCGCGCGCCGCGAGGCGATGCCGGCCTGGCTGATGATCTTCTGCAGGCGTTCCTCTTGCATCATGCACTCATCCTTTCACCAGTGACCGCAGGAAGTTCCAGACCGTCAGGAAGAACGAGCGGCGCGTGATGTCCGCCCCCGCGAGCAGGTCGGTCGAAGCGACTTCTTTGCCGTCGAGCTCCACGACGAGGCGGCCGACGGTATCGCCTTCCTTGATGGGCGCGCGCAGGTCATCGGCCTCGATGCGCGTCTTGTAGGCTTCGCCCTCACCCTTGAGCTTGGCGAGCGTCAGCGTCTCAGCAGCCTTCAAGGGCAGCTTGCGGCCCGTGCCACCCGCGACATTCGCATAGCCCGCCGTATCGCCCTCTTTGACGATTGTGTCCGGCTCGACATGCGCGAAGCCGTAGTCGAGCAGCTTGATGGAGTCGTTCCACATGTAGACCGAGTCGAGCACGACGGCGACGAGCTGCAGCCCATCCTTCTTCGCGCCCGAGACGAGGCAGCGGCCAGCGGCATCCGTGTAGCCCGTCTTGACGCCGTTGGCGCCGCGGTAGAGCCAGAGCATCTGGTTCTCGTTGCGCAGGTGATGTGACGGGTCCTTGACCCAGTCGAAGTCAATCTCCTTCGTGCTGACAATCTGCTCGAAGCCCGGCACGCGGTAGCCGTAGGCCGTGATCTTCGCGAGGTCGTAGGCCGTCGTGTAGTGGTCTTCGCGCGGCAGGCCATTGGCGTTGGCGAAGTTCGTGTTGACGGCGCCGATCTCGTGCGCCTTCGCGGTCATCATCGCGGCGAACTTGTCGACGGAGCCCGCGATGTGCTCCGCGACAGCGACCGTCGCGTCGTTGCCGGAGTGCATCATCATGCCGTAGAGCAGGTCGCCCATGCGAATCTTCTCGCCCGCCTCGAGCCAGAGCGTCGAGCCCTCCGTGCCAGCGGCATTGCTGCTGACCGTCACCATGTCATCCATGTTGGAATGTTCGAGCGCCAGGATGAGCGTCATGATCTTCGTCGTGCTCGCCGGAAAGCGGCGCTCGTCCTTGTTGCGCTCGTAGATGACCTGGCCCGATGCGGCATCGATGACGACAGCCGAGCGCGCCGTCAGGTTCTGCAATGGGTCATCGGGACTGATGACGAGTCCCGGGATATCGGGGCGCGGCATCTCCTTGATATCATAGACGGCCTCTGCCTGTACCGGCGTGGCAGCGATCTGTGGCACGAAAAATGCCAGAGCGAGCCCGCCCGCAAGCAGGAGACGGCCGATTCTTCTCTGTTTCAATCTGAATTCAAACTCCTTGTATTCCCTCATTTTCCCTCAAAACACATCGGGGAGAAGGATAAATCATCCCTATTTTATCATCCATTCCCGCTCCCCGCAATAAGCCGCGCTCAGCGTTTCCGGACTTTTCCCGCACCGACGATGGCCGTAAGCTGTTCAAATGTCTCGGCTGCGTCATCGAGCCAGAAATTCTCGCGGGCCTTCTGCCAGTGGCCGCCCGAGTGGAAGAACGTCGCGTAATCGCCGTGATGCGCGGCGATTAGCTGCTTCATCTCCGTGCGCTTCACTTCGGGCAGGCCGCCTGCTGGCAGCTCGATGTAGTAGGCGAAGCGGTAGTCCTTGAGCGCCCAGACCGAATCGGCGATGAGCTTAACCGTCTCATCCGTCATGTCGATGTGTCCCTGCACGACGACAGGCGTGTCGGGCACGAGCAGGTTCATATTCTGGTAGAACGTGCGCGGGAAGACCGTGACCTCGATGGAGTCGGTGAAGTCCTCGACCGTCGCGAAGCACATCGTGTCCCCCTTCTTTGTCGTGATGCGCTTTGCCTCCGTCAGCATGCCGCCGATGCGCACGACCTGCTTGTCGCGCACGGTATCCGGCTGCAGGCTGCCGATGCGCGGCAGATTCTCGAGCTTTGCCGCGTACTGGTCCAGTGGATGGCCCGTGATGTAGAAGCCCGTCGCCTCCTTCTCCCAGCGCAGCCGCTCTGCCTTCGGCACTTCATCGATGTCCGGCAGCTGCAGCATGCCCGTCTCCTCAATCGTCTCGTCGGAGAAGAGGCCCATCTGGCCGCTCACGGCGTCCTTCTGCTGCTGGGCCGCTTCCATGACGGTCTGCGGCAGGATAGCGAGGAGCTGACTGCGCTTCGCGCCGAACGAGTCGAACGCGCCGCACTTGATGAGGCTCTCGATGACGCGGCGGTTGACGACACGCATGTCGACGCGGCGGCAGAAGTCCGAGAGCGAGCCGAAGGGGCCGCCCTCCTCGCGGATGCGCGCGACATTCTCGATGGCCGTCTCGCCGACATTGCGCACGGCGGCGAGTCCGAAGCGGATGGCATCCCCGTCGACGCTGAAGTAGGCGGAGCTCGCATTGATGTCTGGCGGCAGGATCTTGATGCCCATGCGGCGGCAGAGCTCGATGTAGGTCGAGACCTTCGGCGTGTCCATGATGCTCGTGAGCATCGCCGCCATGAACTCCGCCGGGTAGTGCGCCTTGAGGTAGGCCGTCTGCCAGGCGACGAGCGCGTATGCCGCACTGTGCGACTTGTTGAAGCCGTAGTCGGCGAAGTGCGTCAAGAGGTCGAAGATCGTGTTGGCAAGACCCGCATCAATGTGGTTCTTCTCGCAGCCATCGAGGAAGTTCTCCTTCTGCGCCATCAGGATCTCGTGCTTCTTCTTGCCCATCGCGCGGCGCAAGAGGTCGGCCTGTCCGAGCGTGAAGCCCGCGAGCACCTGCACGATCTGCATGACCTGCTCCTGATAGAGCACGACGCCGAACGTCTCCTTGAGGATGGGCTCTAGCAGCGGGTGCATGTAGGTGACTTCCTTCTCCCCATGGCGCCCCTTGATGAAGTCCTCGACCATACCACTGCCCAATGGGCCCGGACGGTAGAGCGCGACGAGCGGGATGAGGTCAGCAAAGTTCTCGGGTGCGAGGTCGCGCACGAGCTGCGTCATGCCGGCCGACTCCATCTGGAACACCGCGCCCGTCTTGCCCTCGCAGAGCATCTTCGAGGTCAGCCCGTCTGTCAGCGGGATCTTGTCAATGTCGACCTTCTCGTGGCGGCTCTTCTCGATGTTCGCGATGGTATCGCTGATGACCGTCAGCGTGCGCAGGCCGAGGAAGTCCATCTTGAGGAGGCCGAGCTCCTCGACGTGGTCCTTGTCGTACTCCGTGACGAGCGTGCCCTCCGAGATGGAGACCGGCACGTAGTCCGTCAGCGGATGGCGCGCGATCACGACGCCGGCGGCATGCGTCGACGAGTGGCGCGGCAGTCCCTCGATCTTGCGCGCGAGGTCGATGAGCCGGTGAATGTCCTCGCTGCTCTCGTACGCCTTGCGGAAGTCGGCCGACTCCTGCATCGCCTTGTCGAGCGTGATCTTGAGCTCATTCGGCACGAGCTTCGCGATCTCTGCCACCTCCGCATACGGCAGGTTGAGCACGCGCCCGACATCGCGGATGGCACCCTTCGCCGCCATCGTGCCGAAGGTGACGATCTGCGCGACGTGGTCGTAGCCGTAGCGCTCCTTGACGTAGTCGATGACCTTGCCGCGCTGGATGTAGTCGAAGTCGACATCGATATCCGGCATCGTCACGCGCTCCGGATTGAGGAAGCGCTCGAAGAGCAGGTCGTACTTCAGTGGGTCGAGGTTCGTGATGCCGAGCAGGTAAGCGACGATGCTGCCGGCGGCCGAGCCGCGGCCCGGCCCGACGCCGATGCCGTGCTCGCGCGAGTAATTGATGAAATCCCAGACGATGAGGAAGTAGCTGTCGTAGCCCATGCGGTGGATGATGCCGAGCTCGTACTCGAGGCGCTCGCGGATCTTCTCCGTGACCGTTGCGTAGCGGCGCGGCAGGTTCTCCTCGCAGAGGTGGCGCAGGTAGGCTTCATCGTCGGCATACGGTGCGGGAATCGGGTAATACGGCAGCTGCAGGTGGCCGAACTCGAAGTCGACCTTACAGCGCGCGGCGATCTTCTCCGTATTGGCGATGGCCTCCGGCAAGTCAGGAAACAGCGCCGCCATCTCCTCCGGCGATTTCAGGTAGTAGTCGTCGCTCGCGAAGCGCATGCGGTCGGGATCGTCGAACGTCTTGTTCATCTGGATGCAGAGCAGGATGTCGTGGAACTCGCTATCCTCGCGGTGCACGTAGTGCAGGTCGTTCGTCGCGACAAGCCCGACATCGTACTTCTTGGCGAGCTCGACGAGGCCGGCGTTGGCCTTGCGCTCCTCCGGCAGGCCGTGGTTCTGGATCTCGAGGAAGAAGTTCTCGCGGCCGAAGATCTCGAGGTATTCGCGCACGAGCGCGTCGGCGCGCTCCATATTGTCCTGCAGGATAGCGCGCGGAATCTCGCCGGCGATGCAGGCCGAGAGGCAGATGATGCCCTCGTGGTACTGGCGCAAGAGGTCCTTGTCGACGCGCGGCTTGTAGTACATGCCCTCGACGTTGGCCAGCGAGACGAGCTTGACGAGGTTGCGGTAGCCCGTCTGGTTCTCCGCGAGCAGGATCAGGTGGTAGTAGCGGACGCCATTGACCTCGCGGTGCTCCTGGCGCGCGCCGGGGGCTACGTAGACCTCGCAGCCGATGATGGGCTTCACGCCCTGTTTTTTCGCCTCTTTGTAGAAGTCGATGACGCCGTACATGGCGCCGTGGTCGGTGATGGCGATGCTGTCCATGCCGAGCGCTTTCGTCGTCTCGATGAGTTCCTTGATGCGGCTCGCACCGTCGAGCAGGCTGAACTCCGTGTGGACATGGAGATGGGTAAACGGCATGCTTTCACTCCTTCCCGTTTACGATCGAATCACGATATAATCAGCAGAAAAGCCGGAGACGATGCTCCGGCTCAAATTCCATATGGTACTAGCCTCAGACCTCCATGATGATTGGCAGGATCATCGGGCGGCGGCGCGTCTTCTCGAAGAGGTAGCGGCCCAGCGCATCGCGCACATTCGACTTGATGGCAGCCCACTCCTTGACCTTCTCGTCTTCGCAGCGGTCGAGTGCCTGCTGCACGCGCGCCGTAGCCTCGTCCATCAGGGCCTCCGACTCGCGCACGTAGACGAAGCCGCGCGAGACGATATCCGGGCCTGAGACGACGCGGTGCGTCTGCTTGTTCATCGTGACGACGACAATCAGGATGCCGTCCTGCGAGAGTTGGCGGCGGTCGCGCAATACGATGTTGCCGACATCGCCAACGCCGAGGCCATCGACCATGACCATGCCGGCCGTGACCTTGCCGGCCACCTGGCCCTTGTCGCGCGTGAACTCGAGGATCTGGCCGTTCTCGCTGATGAAGATGTTTTCCTTCGGCATGCCGAGCTCGCGCGCGAGGCGGGCGTGCTGCACGAGGTGATGGTACTCACCGTGGACCGGGATGAAGAACTTCGGGCGCACGAGGTTGTGCATGAGCTTGAGCTCCTCGCGGCTCGCATGGCCCGAGACGTGGATGCCCTGGTTGCGGCCGTAGATGACGTTGGCGCCGAGCTTCATGAGGTTGTCGATCGTCTTCGAGACGAGCTTCTCGTTGCCCGGGATCGGCGTTGCCGAGATGATGACCGTGTCGCCCGGCACGATGCCGACCTTGCGGTGGTCGCTCATCGACATGCGCGTCAATGCCGACATCGGCTCGCCCTGGCTGCCCGTCGTAATGATGACCATCTGCTCCATGCGGTAGTTGTGGATCTCGTCGATGTCGACAATCGTGCCCTCAGGCGCCGTGATGTAGCCGAGCTCCAAAGAGATGTTGACGACGTTGACCATGCTGCGGCCGAGCACGGCGACGTGGCGCTTGTAGCGGACGGCCGTGTCGATGACCTGCTGGATGCGGTGGACGTTCGACGAGAACGTCGCGACGATGATGCGGCCGCGCGCATTGTGGAAGGCGCGGTCGAAGGCCGCCCCGACCGTGCGCTCCGACGGCGTATGGCCCTCGCGCTCCGAATTCGTCGAATCCGCCATGAGCACGAGGACGCCGCGGTTGCCGAGGTCGGAGAAGCGGCGGAAGTCCGTCATCTTGCCGTCAATCGGCGTGTAGTCGAGCTTGAAGTCACCCGTGTGCACGATCATGCCGACCGGCGTCTTGATGGAGAGTCCGACGGCATCCGGGATCGAGTGGTTGACGCGGATGAAGCCGACGCTGAAGCAGCCGACGTTGATGATGTCGCCCTGCATGACCGAATGCAGGTTGCTCGAGTCGACGCCGTTCTCCTTGAGGCGCCCCTCGAGGATGCCGAGCGTCAGGCGCGTGCCGTAGACCGGCACGTTGATCTTCTTGAGGACGTACGGTAGCGCGCCGATGTGGTCCTCGTGGCCGTGCGTCAGCACGATGGCCTTGATCTTGTCCTTGTTCTCGATGAGATAGCTGATATCCGGGATGACGAGATCGATGCCGAGCATGTCTTCATCCGGGAACATCAGTCCCGCATCGATGACGAGAATCTCATCATCCACGCGGATGACGGTCATATTCTTGCCGATCTCCCCCAAGCCTCCGAGAGGGATGATCTGTAATTTTTGTGCTCCTTTAGCCAAAAAAGTACACCTCCAAAGTGTTTACTGCATCTCATAGCAGAATGCAAATGCAAAATTTATGATACATCTTTATTTTGATATACGTTGCGTATGGTTGCTGGATAGAAATCCCCTATCGTTCCTTCCTGCCCTGCTTCTCTTCTCCGATGACGTGCTAGATGCGTTAGACGCGCTAAGAAAGCGTTCTCATAACCATGACAAGAATCCGTGCTGCCTCACACGATGCGGGGCATCTGTCATGATGAACGTCGCGCAGGAATGGTAGTATGAAGTTTTTATCCGATCAAATCATTCTTTTTTATTTTATCATCAAGGCGTCCATAAATCAATGTAAAAAGACACTTCCAGATGGAAGTGTCTCAAAAAAGTATACCAGATGCATCTTGATGCATCTGCCCACCCGAGCATCAGAGGATGCGCACGCCGTAGTGGACCTTGCTATAGCGGCCGCCCATGATCTTCGTGAAGCCGAGGCGCTCAAACTCCAAACTGCGCGCGTTCTCCTTGAAGACGACGCGGCGCCTTGCCACGCGGCAGGCCTCCTCGATCATCACCTCTGAGACCGGCTCGTGGTTGGCCACCGTGCGCAGCGGCGAGAGGCTGCGGCTCTCGAGCAGCGGATGGCGGAACATCGGGTCGAAGTAGACGACGTCGACGGAATCATCCGGCTGCTCCTTCAGATAGTCGAAGGCGTCCGCGCAGACCGTGCGGATGCCGCGCATGGCCTCCTGTATCGGCCAGTTCTCCGCCTTGAAGTGCGCGAGGCCGTAGCCTACGACCGTCTCGATGAGCGGCTGCGACTCGATGCCCGTGACCCGCCCTTCTGGACCGACCGCAAAGCTCGCGACGATCGCATCCGCGCCGAAGCCCAGCGTGCAGTCGAGCACGCTCATGCCGCGCGAGAGGGCCATGGCCTCGACCATACGGTCACCCGTGCCCGCGCTGCCGAAGCGCAGGTTCTTGAGGCGCAGATGCGCCATGTTCGGGTGGAAGAAGAGGTCGCCGGATGGCGTCGAGAGCGTCAGGAGGCCCTGCTTCGCGACCAGGATGAAGTCGACCCCATAGCGCTCGCGCAGTGCCTTGCCCGAGAGATTCGCGCGCGGCACGTAGGGAATCCCCGCATGCTCTGCCGCCCACTTCGCCAGGGCGACGGCATCCTCGCTGCACTTGCGGCCCGTCGTCGCGATTGCCTGAACCATCGTATCATCCTCCAACTGTATCCTATCTGTATCGTATCAAAAGCCAAAGCCCGTGCGCTTGAACATCTTGGCCAGCTCTTCGCTGCTGAACTTCAGGATGGTCGGGCGCCCATGCGGGCAGGTGTAAGGGAAATCCGTGTGCGCGAGCGCGTCGAGGATGATCTGCATCTGGCGGAAGCTCAGCTCCTCGCCGGCCTTGATGGCTGCGCGGCAAGCCGTCGTCGCGAGGCATGCCTGCCGGATCTCCTTCGCCGTCGTCTCGTGCATGTCCATGAGATTCGTCAGGATCTCGCGGATGATGTCCTCCGCTTCGCTGACGGGCACGTCGGCCGGCACCTCGATGAGGCGGAACTCGCGCTCGCCGCTCATCTCCATGTGGAAGCCGAGCGAGGCAAAGAGCTCCTGATGCGCCTCGACGAGCTCCGACTCCTTGCGGTCAAACGTCAGGATCTGGTGGACGAGCAGCTGCTGCGAGGGGATGTCGCCCGCCATCGCCGAGAACTTGTCGAAGAGGATGCGTTCGTGCGCCGCATGCTGGTCGACGATGTAGAGCCCCTTGGCGTCCTGCGCGATGATGTAGGTCAGGTCAACCTGGCCGATTGGCACGACCGTACCCTCGTACTGGAGCCGCTCTCCCTTTTCTCCCTCAGCGCACGGCGTCTCTTGCGCAGATGACAGAGGCGCTGCCGCCGTCTCTGCTACCGTGCCTTCCAACACGGGATGAGCCGCATGGATATCGTGCAGAGGAGCAGCGGCCTCGCGCTCGCGGCGCAGACTCTCTTGTGCATCAGAGAAGCCGGCCAGCGAAGATGCGGCGGACGGTGCCGTGCGGTGCACGGCCTCGTAGATGGTCTTAGGCTTGCTCTGCGCACCTATGGAGCTCGCTGCAGCTGCCTGCGCCGAGCTTGCCTGCGGCCACTGCGGGATGATGGGCTCGGCGAGCGGCTCCGTCGCCGGCACGAACTGCATGGGCTCCATCGTCACGTGCTGCTCCGGCTTCTCGACGACGGCGGCCACCTCGCCGAGTCCCCGGCCCGCCGGCCGGATGGCGTCGAGCACAGCCTTGTAGACGGCCTTGAAGATGCGGCTCTCATCCTCGAACTTGAGCTCGCTCTTCTGTGGGTGCACGTTGACGTCAATCGTGCGCTGCGGCACCTCGATGCAGAGGACCGCCAGCGGGAAGCCGCTCTTCGGGATCAGCGACTTGTAGGCGTTGTCGATGGCCTTGGCGATTGCGCGGTTCTGGATGATGCGCGAGTTGACGATGTACGTCTGCCAGGCGCGGCTGCTCTTGAGCATCGACGGCTTCGTGATGTAGCCGGAGATCTTGATGTCCTCGTCCTCGAGCGTGAGCCCCAAAAGCGAGTCGGCCGTCTTGTCCCCGTAGATGGCCTGTATCGTGTCGTAGAGGTTGCCCGTGCCCGGCGTCACGACAGACATCTTGTTGTTGTTGATGAAGTGGAACTCGATGTCGGGGCGCGAGAGCGCAAGCTTGACGATGAAGTCATTGATGCGCGCGCCCTCCGTGTTGTTCGTCTTGAGGAACTTCTTGCGCGCCGGCGTGTTGAAGAAGAGGTCTTCCACCTTGACCGTCGTGCCGATGTTGCAGCCTGCCTCGATGAAGTCGGGCTCCCTGCCACCCGTGATGGTCACGCGCGTGCCGAGGTCGTCGCCCTCGCGGCGCGTCAGCAGCGTGAATCGCGAGACAGAGGCAATCGTCGGCAGTGCCTCGCCGCGGAAGCCCAGCGTGCCGATCGTGTTGAGGTCGCCGACCTCGCGGATCTTGCTCGTCGCATGGCGCAGGATGGCAAGGTGCGCATCCTCGGCGCTCATGCCCCTGCCGTTGTCCGTCACGCGCATGAAGCTCGTGCCGCCCGCCATGATCTCCACCTCGATGCGGGTCGCCCCCGCATCCATCGCGTTCTCGATGAGCTCCTTGATGACGGACGCCGGCCGCTCTACGACCTCGCCCGCCGCACTCTTGTTGATGGTATTGTCGTCGAGTACATGGATGGTCATGCTTTACCAGCCTCCCTTTTTGCCTGCTCCTGCAGCTTGTAGAGCTCGTTCATCGCCTCGAGCGGCGTCATCGTCATGACATCGAGCGAGAGCAGCGTGTCGCTGAGGCTCGAGGCAAAGAGCGAGCCCATAGCCGGTGCGGCAGGCTCTGCTTTTGCCGCGCTGCCTGACGCTGGCGCCGCTTTGGCAGACGGCACGGCCGCCGCATCCGGCGCCTCTGCCTCGAGCATCGCGAGGATCTCCTCGGCGCGGCTCGTGACGGATTTCGGCAGGCCTGCGAGCCGCGCGACGTGGATGCCGTACGATTTGTCGGCCGCACCGGGCACGATGCGCCGCAGGAAGGCCACCTGATTGCCGCGCTCTTTGACGGCCACGCAGAAGTTCTTGATCTTGTCGTCCTCGAGGTCCGTGAGCTCATGGTAGTGCGTCGCAAAGAGCGTCTTAGCGTGGACCTTCTTCTCGATGTGCTCGATGACGGCGCGCGCGATGCTCATGCCGTCGAACGTGCTCGTGCCGCGGCCGATCTCGTCGAGGATGACGAGACTGTCCTTCGTCGCGTACTTGAGGATCTGCGCGACCTCATTCATCTCCACCATGAAGGTGCTCTGGCCGCTGACAAGGTCATCGCTCGCACCGATGCGCGTGAAGATGCGGTCGACCGGCGAGATGGAGGCCTCGCGCGCGGGGATGAAGCTGCCGATCTGCGCCATGAGCGTCAAAAGTGCCACCTGGCGCATGTACGTCGACTTGCCCGCCATGTTCGGCCCCGTGATCAGCATGATCTCGCAGTCCTGATGGTCGAGATGCGCATCGTTCGGCACAAAGAGGTCGCGCGTCAGGATACGCTCCACGAGCGGATGACGGCCGTCCTTGATGTCGATGACGCCATCCGTTCGCATCTGCGGGCGCACGTAGTTGTAGGTGCTGGCCGCCTCCGCGAGGCTCGCGAGCACATCGACGAGCGCGATCTCGTGCGCCGTCTGCTGGATTTCCGTCAGATGCGCCTTGATGGTCTCGCGGACCTCCGTGAAGAGATTGTACTCGATGTTGACGATTTTCTCCTGCGCGCCAAGAATCTTCGTCTCGAACTCCTTGAGTTCCTCCGTGATGTAGCGCTCCGCATTCGCGAGCGTCTGCTTGCGGATGTAGCGGTCCGGCACGCGGTCCGCGCCGCTGTGGCGCACCTCAATGTAGTAGCCGAAGACCTTGTTGTAACCGATCTTCAGCGCTTTGATGCCCGTCTGCTCCTTCTCGCGCTCCTCAATCTCCTGCAGCATCGCCTTGCTGTCGTGCGAGATGCGGCGGTACTCATCGAGCTCTTCGTTGTAGCCCGTTTTGATGATGCCGCCCTCGCGCAGGCTGATGCCCGGGTCCTCGACGATGGCGCGCTCCAAGAGGTCGACGAGATCGTCGAAGGTCTCTACCTTCGCCTCGGCCTGCTTGAGCATCGCCGACTTCGCGCCCTGCAGCTTCTCGCGGATGCCCGGCAGACAGCGCAAGGAAATCTTGAGCGCGATGAGATCGCGCGCATTGGCCGTGCCGACCTCGATGCGCGTCAGGAGGCGCTCGAAGTCGTGGATCTCACGGCAGCCCTCGCGCACGCCGCCGCGCAGCGAGAAGTCGCCGACGAGCTCCCCGACTGCATCGAGGCGCTGCGTGATGGCCGCGATGCTCAAGAGTGGATACTCGAGCCACTTCTTCAGGAGGCGGCTGCCCATCGCCGTCTCCGTGAAGTCGAGGACATCGAGAAGTGTGTTCTTCTTGCCGCCATCGCGCAGGTTGCGCGTGATCTCGAGGTTGCGCAGCGTGTACGTGTCAACGACGAGGTTTTCCGAGGCATCGAGGTACGTCAGCTGGTTGAGCTGCGTGAGGTCCGTGCGTACCGTCTCGTGGAGGTAGTCGAGCAGCGTCGCCACCGCCTCCTTCGCCTCCGGCTGCGCGGGACGCGTCGCCGCGTCGAAGTGCTCGACGATGCGGTCCTCGATATGATGCGAGACTTCCGCGATCGGCGTGAACGAGCAGTGCGGCAGGCGCAGAGCGGCAAACTCCTTGAGCGCACTGGCAAACGACGGCTTGCCAACGATCAGGAGCTCCGGCATCATCAGGCGGTAGAGCTCATCGAGCAGCATCTGCAGGCGGTTGCCGCCCTCGTAGATGCCGTAGAAGCACTCGCCCGTCGAGATGTCGGCGCCCGCGAGCACGATCTTCTCACCCGTCTCGTAGATGAGTGCGATGTAGTTGTTCTGCGTCGCCTGCAGCGCAGACTCCGAGAGGATTGTGCCCGGCGTCACGACCTTGATGACCTCGCGCTTTGTCAGCCCCTTCGCCTTCGGGTCGCCGATCTGCTCGGCGATGGCCACCTTGTAGCCGCGCTTGACGAGCTTGTTGACGTACGTCTCAGCCGCATGGTACGGCACGCCGCACATCGGCGCATCCTGCCCCTTGCTGCGGCTCGTCAGCGTCAGGCCGAGCTCCTTCGAGACGAGCTTGGCATCTTCAAAGAACATCTCATAAAAATCGCCGAGGCGGAAGAACAGGATTGCTCCTGGATTCTGCTCCTTCGTCGCGAGATACTGCTGCATCATCGGCGTCATTTCCATCAATACTACACCTGCTACTAAAAACATAGCATAACATAGAAATTATCTATGTCTAGAAAAATTCCTTATTCATCGTGTATGCTTTTGTCCAGACAAGCCTGAGACTACTCACAAGTTCTTGTACACTCCAAAGGCGTTGACCGTGTTCCTTGCCTCGCAAGGCAACGACCTGTTCCCGACTAGCCATCGGTACATTTATCGAGATGTGAAACGTGAATCAGGC